>Ga0209189_1000756_pt1 | contig 25630 bp, 9 predicted proteins | sample C_130820_EF_Meta_FD_187308 | JGI IMG/M metagenome (GOLD analysis project Ga0209189, IMG submission 187308) | Freshwater microbial communities from Lake Croche, Canada to study carbon cycling - C_130820_EF_MetaG (SPAdes) (version 3) | ecosystem: Environmental > Aquatic > Freshwater > Lake | place... | reverse complement strand
CAGACTGGGGATCAGTGTCGGCAGAAGTATTATTACAATCAAATAGATCGTTTATACAAAACGAAGTTGTGAGTTATGTTAATTCTACATATCCAGATTTCTTGTACAGAGAAGATTTGTGCTATAGAGATACGGGATTAATAATTGATGCCATTAGTCAAGACATCATTCTTAATGCTAACGCCAAAACAATTGAAGCAGGCAAAACATATTGGACCGGTAATACTAGTGCAGTTACTGGACAAATAACAGAAACGGTAAATGCTTTATCTCGTGCAAAAGATATAAGTCTGCAAATTGTAAATAATGCAACTGTAACTACTACAGCATTTACATTTAATTCTACCAAATGCGCTCGTGATACTGGCCTAATTGTTGATGCAATTTCACAAGATCTTTTATTTGGAGGCAACAGTCAATCAACATTTGCAGGAATTCAATATTGGAATCATGGTGATTATGTTGGAGAAATTGGCAACGAGATAACCACTACCACCAATGCCATCAAATATATAAGTAGCCTGACACAGCGAATTATTTTGAATCAACTTGTTACTCCTCTGCAAAATGTTGTTTCTCAAGTTACTGCGACTTCTACTGCAACGGCAGCTGAAGTCACTATCATACGAAACGAATTCAACATTATCACTGATATTTTGACTAGTGGAACGGTTGGAGTGACTAATTTAATTGTTCCAAATAGATTGACACCTAGTACAACAGCATCCGTTATTACTGCATATGATTTGATACAAAATAATGTTAATTTTCTAAAAGAAGAAGCAATTGCTTGGGTAGAACAAAATAAAAATTTCAGATATACTACTGCAACTTGTGCAAGAGATGTTGGATTGATTGTCGATAGTATTGTTCTTGATCTCAAGTTCCCTACAACCGCTTTAAGTCAGTCAACATTTGCAGGATTGCAATACTGGAATCAAGGTGGATATACTGGAGATATTGGAAGCGAAGTAACAGCTACAGTAAATGCAATATCTCATCTTTCAGAAATTGCTAGATATGTAATTGTGAATAATACCTCAAGTGGAGTGAGATATGCAGGAGTTCAACCAGTAATTAATCTTCCTGCGGCAGGAGCATCAGAACAATCGTTCCTGACCAAAGAATTTACTACAATCACAAACATAATTCTAAATGGAACAACAGGCACATCTAATCAAATTATTTCAAACGGAATCGTTGCATCTTCTAGCTCTACTGTAAACAATGCATATAACATTCTTCAAGCAAATAAAGCATATTTACAAGCAGAAACTGTTGCATATGTTGAAGCAACCAAGTCACCTGGATTTGTTTATAATACATCCACTTGCTACAGAGATGTGGGATATATGATCGACTCGGTAAGTTTTGATCTTCTTTATGGTGGAAATAGACAAGCAATTCAAAGCGGAGTATATTATTATAGTTTCAACGGTAGTACTGCTGTTCCAAATGAAATCGAACAGGTAATATCTGCCTATAAATTTATTCTTGGGTTAAGTAGTAGTATTATCAGAAATGATCCAGTTAATGCTCTGCAAACAACAGTTGATCAAGTTTACACTACTACATCATCAAATATTACAGTGTTCGATGACATCGATGAAATAGTAACACGTATTACTGATATCATTGAGTATGGTCCTGGAGTTGTTGATGTAAAACAGCCTATCAGTTTGACTAAAACTAACGAAATAATGAAGGAATATGCTGCTAAAAATCTTCTTGCAAATAAAGATTTTATTAAAGCAGAAACAATTGCTTATATTGACAAATATCTAGTATTTCAGTATGATCCTGAAACTTGCAGAAGAGACGTTGGATATATTCTAAATTCAGTTAGTTTTGACCTTCTTTATGGTGGAAACAGACAGGCAATTCAAAGTGGAGTTTACTATTGGGGATACAGTAATGTAAGTACTACATTACCTAAAGAGCGTTCTGCCACCACACTTGCATATCAATACATGAAAAGATTGATGTCAGATATCGTTGTTAATAATAGAATAAGTACAACTTACCAGACTTCTTCCACACAAGTAACTGGACTTTCTCCTGCAACACAAATAGAAGTTGATGCAATTTCTGTAAATATTGACAAAATTGTCAATATCATTAACAGAGGTCCACAAACAGCTGGCGCCAAAACTCCGATTGGACTAGTTAGAAGCAACAATGTTTTTGTTCAAAATGCTGCTAATTTTCTGTCTGCTAACAGGGATTTTATTCAAAAAGAAGTTAACGCCTTTGTCAGTGAAATGCTGGTAAACAATGCTCAGGTATTTTTACCATTCTATTCTAAGGGATCACAAGCAACTCTATCAATAACTAGAAACTTTAATATTATTTCAGAGATAATTGAAAAGGGACCAGGAGTTGCTCCAATAATATCACAAGGAAATGGCATTTTTATTAAAACTGGCCTAAGTCCTGACGATATTAAAATTGCACCAGTTATTACTAATATAACAACCATAACTGCTGGAGTATATCAAGTAGATATCAGCCAAAGTACTATTGGTTATGGTGATAGTAATGTACTATATTTTGGAGAAACTGCTGTATTTCCTCTACTTGATAATGATGTTCCTGATAGATGGCAGCAACGCAGAGTTAATCCAATTGGGTCAATGGGCGGAAGTCTTGTTGACGGTAAAGTAATATCTGACAGAAGTCCTATTAAGTCATTTGTTTATGATGCGTATACTCAAGTGAATCAGGGCGGCCGAGGCGTTCACGTTATTAACAATGGATACGCTCAGTTAGTTTCTGTGTTTACTATTTTCTGTAGTGATGCAGTGACCGTTGAGAATGGTGGTATCTGTTCAATAACTAACTCCAATAGTAACTTTGGTGATATATGTTTGACTGCAAAAGGATATGGATTTAGAGAATTCTCTGGATATATCAAGAATCCGCCAATTCTGCCTTATTTTCCTAATGGATTTTATCCTCAAAGAGGAACAGTACAGGTTTATATTGCTGACCCAAGACTTCGCCCACATATTGCGCTAGTTATGGAAGTTGAACCTCCTGCTGATTTTGTTAATAATCAAGGACTTCCTGGATTCTTGTCAGGCAATACTAACGTGGCTACATTAACCACTGGAACTATTACAATCTCTGGAATTGATAATACTGGAATGGTAATTGGACAGAATGTATTTATAAGAGATCAGTTTGGAAGAACATACGATAGTAATGGCAAGCCTTATCTAGTATCAGGCACAATTGTAGCAGATGTTTCTTACCAAAGTGTTACCTTAAATTATCCATTAAATTCGGGCGGCGGCGATCCTAATAACTCAAATTATTTCAGTTTGTACACTTGTGGTAATGCTTATTACACAGTTCTATCAAGTACTATAGCTGAAGACAAATTTAGTAGTACTAATGCTCGCGAAGCATATAACTTACTACAAGCAAATAGGACATTTTTACAACAAGAAACAATTGCCTTTATTGAAGCAACTAAAACTGTAGGATTCTCGTACAATACTTCAACCTACTATCAAGATGCTGGAAATATTGTTGATTCAATAAGTTTTGACTTGTTATACGGAGGCAATAGGCAAGCTATACAACGTGGTGTATACTACTATAATTTTGCCGGATCTACGTCTATTCCTGGAGAAACAACAGCAACGGTTGCGGCATTTAATTATATCGGAACACTGTCGAATAAAATTATTCAGGGAACAACGGTAACCCCGCTGCAAACGGTTATTCCTCAATTTAAAAATGGAAAGTATGGCACCATTAGTGAGGCAACAAGTGTTACAAATAATATTGGTATTATAAATGGTATTATTACAAATGGGCCAGGCGGATATGCTAAACCTCCTATGAATTTGAATAGATCAACTAGTACCAATGTATTAAATGCTGCTAGAATTTTAAGTGCAAATAGGTCATTTATTCAAGCAGAAGTAATAAAGTTTGTTTCAAATAATTATCCACTATTGGTATACACTACTGCTACTTGCAGAAGAGACACAGGATTGATTGTTGATTCATTAGTTCAAGATTTGATATACTCAACCTCAAGTCAGTCAACATTCTCAGGTATGCAATATTGGAATCAAACAGGTTATGCTGGCAGTATTGCCAATGAGATTACTACCACCACTGCTGCTATTAGTTACTTAAAGAGTGTTGCTGAAAATGTTGTACAGGGAATTGTGTCTACTGGATACTCAACTGGCACACAGGTTACTAATCTTCCTTATGCTACAGAAACGGAGGCAAAAACTTTAGGTGCTGATTTTGATGTAATTCTAAACATTTTAAATAATGGAACAGTAGGTGTTTCTGGTGCAATTATTCCAAATAGTATAGATCCAATCGGCGCAGGCTATTCACTTTTACCAAGTCCACAAAATGTCGAAGAACTATATAGTTTACGGTATCTAAGTACTATCACTCAGTCTATAGTTGCAAATACAACAGTTACTAATAAGTACGGCAAGACTGCGCAAGTTTTTGATAATACCTTAGGTGGTGGAAGTAGTGCAACTACATTTATTACTGATAGACTTGCTCTTATAGGAAGCATAATTGTAAATGGTCCTGATAGTGCTCCTGCTATTACAAGAACAGGAGTTCTTCCAACCGGCGCAGGGGACGCTGCTAGTTTACTTAATAAAAATAGAGCATTTATTCAAGATGAAGTGGTGTCATTTGTTAATATAACAAATTACGGATTTACTTATAGTGAAGACAAGTGCTCAAGAGACTCTGGCTTAATTGTTGATGCGATTGCGCAAGATATACTATTTAGTACTAGTAGTCAATCGACATTTGCAGGATTACAATATTGGAATCAAGGTGGTTATGCAGGAACTCTTCCTTCTGAAATTAATACAACTACATCTGCAATTCGTTATATTAGTAGTTTGACTCAGCAAATTATACTATCAACCACTGGAACCAGATACCAAAGTGTAAGTTCACAAGTTACCAGTACCAACATAGGAAGCAACTTAGAAGTATATAAGGTAAAAACCGAATTTAACACAATTGTTGACATTCTTGTAAATGGTACAGCCAGTGTATCGGACATAATTCAACCAAATAGCTTAACTTCAAGTACCAATGTAAATGTTATTAATGCCTATAATTTGCTACAGTCAAATAAAAATTATATTAAAGACGAATTTATTGCGTATATTAATTCTACAACGGTTGGATTTTCATATAACGAGGCCAACTATCGTAGAGATATTGGATATATTGTTGATTCTGTGAGTTTTGATATACTATATGGAGGTAACCGCCAAGCTGTTCAAAGTGGTGTATACTACTACAGTTATAATACAAGTTCGTCTGCAATTTCAAATTACGAATTAACTCCTACAATAGATGCATATAATTACATCAATTCTTTGACAACAAAGATTATATTAGGACAGGCGATTACTCCTAAACAAACCAAGGTTGCTCGTGTGTTTTCTACAACTGCAACATCCGTGGAATCAAGTCTTGCTCAAACTAATTTGAATCTTATTAAAACTATTATACAAAATGGTCCTAGTGGATATGCAAATACTCCTATTTCTTTGGCAAGAAGTACCAGTACTAATAAAATCGCAGCAGCTACTATTTTACAAGATAATAGAAAGTTTATTCAAGCAGAAGTGATTGCATATATTAATAACAAGTATCTTCCATATAATCAAACAAAATGTAGAAGAGATGTTGGATTTATTGTAGATGCTATAATTTACGACTTAGATAAGGGTGGAAATTATAATAGTGTTATTGCCGGAAAGAGTTATTTTGCTACAAGTGGTACATATCATGTTGTGTCGCTTGAGGAAAATATTACCGATCCAGCATTGTTCCCGGATGATGCAATTGTAACTTTCTACCAACGAAGTTATATGTCTGCAAGTGGTTATTTGTTTGAATATGTTGGCGCTGGGACAAACTACGGATCTCTACCACAGGTAGGTAGAGCAGATCCTGTACAAAGCAAAGAAGTAGTTCAGTTAAATAATGGTAAAGTATTCTTTACTTCTACTGACCAGAACGGAGATTTTAGAATTGGACCAGGATTAGTAATTAGTCAGGCAACCGGTGTATTGTCAGGTAGAACCTTTACAAAATCACTATTTGCTAATCTAACACCATTCATCTTAGCAATTGAAGGATAACACAAATGGCACTATTACCGTTAAACACGTTTAAAACCAAAACATCAGTACTAACTATAAATTCATCTACAAGAGTATATACTGCTCCAGTAGGGGTTACGGCAATTGTGCTTATGGCAAATGCATCTAATATCGATCCTAATAACACGCATTTAATTACTTTTTCTCATTATAGAAATTTGCCTGTTTTGCCAGATACACAAGGAAATGGAGGACAGAGTGGAAACATAATAACTGAGCAAGTAAAGGATTTTCCAATACCAACTAATAATGCAGCCGCATTGTTGTCCGGTAAATTAATTGTTGAAAGTTTGGATAGTGTTATTGCATACGCAGATGCACCGGGAGTTATTAAATTAACACTTAGTGTTCTAGAGACGGCTAACCAGTAAGATGCCTACACTATTAAACAACTCAAAAGGATTAGTGGGTACTTCTGGAACCGGTACCTTCTTTATTACGCTTGAAACGGCCCAGCCGCTATTGGGACGTACTCCTAGTACCGAGACTGGATTTACATTAGTAACGGGTCCCGCTGGACTTTTGGTTTTTACTAGTACCATAGGACAAGTATATTTTGCTGATAGCACCATAACTTCTGCTAGACAAAACGGCATATTAACTATTACTTCGGTCGGAACTGGCACTGTTAACATTACAGGAAACTCATACTTTGACGGTCAAAGAGTAACAAGTAATATTGCAAACATCACCGAAGCCAATTTAACTAAGTTAAATGTATTAAGCACTGCTAGTTTCTATGGACCAGTGCAATATTATAATACTGTTACGTATGTTACTAGTCAAAATACGCAATATACTGATAGTATTGTTGAATTACATGTGGCCAATACTGCATCCATTGATACTCTTTGGACATATGATGATGCTAAGAATATTGGATTTAGATTTCATTATTACAAAGGCATTTATCCCTATGGAACAGGCACACGGGGCGCATTAATTTTAAATAGTGTTACAGAAGATCTTGAATGGTGGAGTGATGTAACCACCGGAACTAGTTTCACTGGCGTCACTTACGGAAAATTTAGAACTGGATCAATTCATTTAACTAGTTCAACAAATGCAGTTTCTACTACTACTGGTGCGTTTACGGTTACAGGTGGTGTTGGAATTGGAAAAGATATTTATATTGGAGGCAATGTTAAGGTATTAGGAACTCCATCTAATTACTTTGCAGGTCCTATTAGTATTGGTACACAGTCTAATAATGACCAGATTCACATTAAAAATTCTACTGCAGGAATTAGGCTAGAAAGTACTACGACAAATTATGCAAGATTTAGAACTGATTCTAGTGGTTCGGTATATCTTGATGCCAATCAGTCTGCAAGTGCGGTTCCGAGTATTATTGCGTTTACTAATAAAAATGTAGAAGTCGCAAGATTTAATAGCCTAAATTATCTTGGAATTAATAACACTGATCCTCAATATAGATTAGATGTTAACGGACCTACTAGATTTACAAGCGCCACTCTTTTTACTTCTAATATTGATAGCAATTCCACTGGATCAGGCGCAGTAATTATAACAGGTGGATTAGGTGTAGGTAGTCAACTTACCGCCAATTCTTTGGCATCAAACAATATTACATCGTTAGATGGATCGAGTGATATCTATGTTAATCGTTCTTCCTTTCAATCTGGAAATTTTGTTTTAGGAAACTTCACTCCGTTAATAGTAAACAATATAACTGATAGCACTGGCACAAGTAACGGTTCAGTTGTTATAAAAGGCGGAGTTGGTATTGCTAAAAAGCTTTATGTTGGTAATTTAATTTATAGTCAAGGAAATGAAGTTTTAACTACTGCCACTAGTTTAAATTTTGGTGTTTCAACCCTCAGCGCAGGCACCGATACAGCCGTATCAACCTCGACTGGTATAATAACTGTATGGAATACTAGTACACTCCAAACAATAACTGGTAGAGGTAATTCAACTACTAATACTATTAGTATTACAAATACAGCATCATCGACATCCACTAATACTGGCGCATTAACAGTTGTGGGCGGGGTAGGAGTTGGCGGTGCAATTAATGCGAAAACTATATACGAGGATTTGGCAAGAGTTGTTAGTACAGCAACTATTAAGAATTATGCAGTTACTACTGCTACAGCAGGAACAGATACTGCAATATTTGTTGATTCTACAGTTGGCAATTTAACTATATGGAATACTAGCACACTACAGTCTGTTACTGGCAGAGGTAATTCAACTACTAATGCGATTAGTATTACAAATACTGCATCTTCGACATCCACTAACTCTGGTGCATTAACTGTTGTTGGTGGCGTTGGTATCGGCAATAGTCTATATGTAGGAAATTATATTGCTGCTACAAATATTACTTCTTTTCCTACTAACGCTAATCTTACTATTGATCCTGACGGCACTGGTAGCGTTGTTTTTACAACATCAACTCAAGTATATGTATACAACAATGTTGCCAGTACATCAACTAATTCTGGTGCGTTAATAGTCACTGGTGGGATAGGTGTAGGCGGAAATATATGGGCACGCGGTCTAGCAATCTCAAGTACTAATACTCAAATTGGCAATGTTTACATTGGCGATTCTATTGCTGGAACTATTGACTTTGGATTTAACGGCGGAAGTGATGGAGCGTTTTATTTTACAAATATCAGCACATTATCTAATGCAGCAACAGTTTTCAAATCTACCTCAAGTAGCTTATTAACCATAAATTCTACCGGAACAGTAATTGTTAATTCTAATACTTCTGCCACTAGCACTAATTCTGGAGCATTTCAAGTTGTCGGTGGCGCAGGAATTGGACTTGATCTTTATGTAGGCGGAAAAATTCAAAGTTCAGGCAGTAATGTTATAACTGAGGCAACATTAGCTAATTATGGCGTTACTAAAATAAATCCTGGCACCGGTACTGCTGTTAGCACGTCGTCGGGCGTTGTTACAATTTGGAGTACTGCGAGTTTACAAACAGTAACTGATTATGGAAATTCAACTACAAATATTGTTATAATTAATACGGCTACAAATTCAACATCAACTAATTCTGGTGCATTACAAGTTGTTGGTGGCGTAGGAATTGGTGGAAATATACATGCAGGCGGCAACATTGTTATGTACAACGCTGCATTGGTACAAAAGTTATCGGCAATAGCAGTAGGAATAACATCTGCTACTATTGATACTTTCTCAATGAGTGTATATCGATCTGCGAAATATGTTGTTAGTGCAAGTAATAGTTTTGTTAATCAATATCAATCAAGTGAAATATTAGTAGTACATGATGGTATTACTCCTTATCTACAAAGTACATCGGTGTTCACTGGTTCAGATCCTATTGTAACATTTTATATAAATACATCAACTGGAAATGTAATTTTACAGGCAGTGGGAGTATATACAACAAATACTATCAAGGTTCATAAAATGTACATAGAAATTTAAAATTTCGTTAAGATTTGCTGTTAGGGAGATATGGAACTGTGGCAAACAATTATTTTTACGTTCACAATGGTCTGACGGCAGGTGCATTAAGCATCGATGCAGCAACTGGCAAGTTAACCACATTAGGTATCATCACTTCTACATCTACACAAGTAGCAAATAATACGTTTTCTGGAGCACTTGTTATTACAGGTGGAGCAGGAATTGGCGGCAAATTGTATGTCGGTGAAGATATCTACAGTAAAACAAGTCTTGTTCTTACTACATCAAGTGTAAAATCTTATGTAGTAACCTCTCTCGGGTCAGGAACAGGCACTGCTGTAAGTACATCAACCGGTGACGTAATTGTTTGGAGCACTGCAAGTTTACAAACAGTAACTGGTTTTGGAAATTCAACTGATATAGCAATCAAAATCACTAATTCAACTTCAGCAACCAGTACTTCAACTGGCTCATTGGTAGTTGCAGGCGGTGTTGGTATCGGCGGCACATTGTGGGTTGGTGATGATGTATATAGTAAAGGTAATTTAGTTTTAACAACTGCTTCGATAAAAACATATGGTGTTTCTAAAATAACGCCGGGAACAGGCACTGCTGTTAGCTCATCGACCGGGGAAGTTACTATATGGAGTACCGCCACTTTACAAGATGTTACTAGTCAAGGTTCATCTACCGATCGATCTATTTCTATCACTAGTAGCACTAGCAGTACAGATACCAGTTCAGGTGCTCTAAAAGTAACGGGCGGAGTTGGAATTGGTGGCAATCTAAATGTTGGCGGACAGTTAAAAGTAAATAACGAAGCTACATTTTTAGGAAATGTTACATTTAGCGGAAATGCAACATATGTTTATTCTACTAACACTCTTTACACAGATAATATTCTAGAACTTCACACTCCATCTGATGGACAGTGGACACTTGATGACGGTAAATCTATTGGGTTAAAATTCCACTACTTTAATAATGCAACTAACACAAATGCCGCGCTTGTATTAAAAAATGACAGTAAATTTTTAGAATGGTTTTCTTTTGGTGTTACTGGAGATAGTACATTTACAAGTGCAACATACGGTACATTTAAGACAGGTTCTATAAGGCTTGTTGACTCAACCACTGCTACTAGCACAGTTTCTGGCGCATTACAAGTAATTGGCGGTGCAGGAATTGGCGGCACACTGTATGTAGGCGGAGATATTTATTCTAGTGGCTCAAGAGTAGTAACTGAAACTAATCTAGGAACTTATGGTATTTCTGCGATTTATGCAGGAACAGGAACTGCTGTTAGTTCAACCACTGGATCAGTGACGATCTGGAGTACCGCAACTTTACAAGATGTTACTAGTCAGGGTTCATCTACTGATAGGTCTATTTCAATTAGTAGTTCCACAAATTCAACATCGACTAATGCTGGAGCATTACGAGTCACGGGTGGTGTAGGTGTTGGTAGAAATCTATATGTTGGCGGACAGTTGGTAGTGACCAATTCCACTGTTTCCACTGTTTCTGATGGATCACTGTTGACAATAAATCATCCTGGAAATAAAAATTGGGCAGTATTGATAGGAGATGCTGTTAATACTGGATCAACAACTGGTATATATTTAAGATCAACTACGACCTCATATATAGCATGGGGCGCACAAGGCTCATTGGTATTTACATCAAGTGGTGTTGGAATCGAGCGTATGCGCATAGATTCTTCTGGTAGTTTAGTAATTGCAACAACTACCTCTGCTATAAATTCTCAGTCAGGAGCTCTTCAAGTTGCAGGAGGAGTGGGCATTGGTGGTGATCTTTATGTGGGTGGTAATATTTACGGAAAAATCAGCGGTACAGTAACCGCTACTACTCACATTGTAGGAGGTGCTGCTAATCGAATTGTTTATAACACAGGAACAGATACTACCAGTTTTATTATTGCACCACCAGCGTCAAATGTTTTTCTACAATATACGGGTAATAATGCGTTCACTTGGACATCGTTCTCGGCAGGAACTGATACTGCAATAAGTGTAACAGGCGCAGATGTAAAAATTTGGAATAACAGTACACTACAGTCTATTACTAACAGAGGAAATTCAACTTCTAATGCAATTAGTATTACTAGTAGTACAGCATCAACATCAACTACTACCGGTGCGTTAACTGTTTTAGGTGGTGTTGGTATTCAGGGAGATCTCTATGTAGGTAAAACTATTTACGGAACAATCACTGGATCTATAACAACTGCTTCCAATGTTGCAGCAGGCAGTGCTAATAGAATATTATATCAAACTAGTACTGGCACTACTGGATTTATTACAACTCCAACTAATTTTGGTACATTTTTACAATATTCTACAACTAATACCTTTGTTTGGACAACTGTCACAGCAGGTGTTTCTAAAATAACACCAGGAACAGGAACTGCGGTTAGCTCTTCTACTGGTGATATCACTATTTGGAGCACTGCAAGTTTACAGACAGTAACTGCTATTGGAAATTCAACTGATATAGCAATCAAAATAACTAATTCAACTTCAGCAACCAGTACTTCAACAGGCTCATTAGTAGTCACTGGTGGCGTTGGTATAGGCGGCGATCTTTATGTAGGCGGCACAATTTACGGAAAAGTTAGTGTTACTGGAGTAGTTGACTCTGCCACCACTGCTACTAATTTAGCGGGCGGTGCACCAGGCAGTATTCCATATCAGACTAACACTGGTACTACTAGTTTTGTATCCGTTACTACATCTGGATGGTTACTACAGAGTAATGGTAGTAGTGCTCCTTCTTATGTAAATCCAACTAGTTTAACGGTCAGTAAAGCTGGTGATATTACTGATGGCGCCGCTAATCAAATTTTATACCAACAGACAGCAGATCAAACATCATTTATAGATGCTCCCGCTGATGCTAATACATTCCTGTTGTTTAGGGGTGGATCATTTGTATGGTCATCAACGATCAATAATACTGCGCAATCAACTTCAACCAATTCTGGAGCATTTCAAGTTGTAGGAGGAGTTGGCATAGGCGGAAACTTATATGTAGGCGGAAATATCGTTGCGACTAATGCACAGATATCCGGCTCTATCGACTCTGCTACCACTGCAACTCATCTAGCAAACGGTTCTACAGGAAGCATTCCATATCAGACCAATGTTGGTAGAACTGGGTTTATTCCAATTGGAACAACTGGCACTGTATTGGTCAGTGATGGTTCAACTGCTACTTGGAAAGCTTCGAGTGCAATTTCAGCCAGTACTGCGAGTACTGCTACTAATTTAGCGCGCGGTGTAAGGGGAAGTATTCCATATCAAACCAATACTGGCACTACTGACTTTATTCCAATTGGAACAACTGGCACTGTACTGGTCAGTGATGGTACAACTGCTACTTGGAAAGCACAAAGCACATTGTCGGTGGGTACAGCGACGACTGCTACTCATCTAGTAGGTGGTGCTCTGGGAAGTATTCCATATCAAACCAACACTGGTACTACTGGATTTATTCCAATTGGATCTCAGGGACAGATATTAGTAGTAGGTCCTAACAACACTGCTTCATGGTCAACCGCTTCAACATCATTGTCCGTGAGTTCTGCTACTACTGCTACTAATTTAGCGCGCGGTGTAAGGGGAAGTATTCCATATCAAACCAATACTGGCACTACTGACTTTATTCCAATAGGAAGTACAAGCAGTTTATTAGTAAGTGATGGTACTACTGCTACTTGGAAACCGCCAACCGCAATTTCAGTGAATACCGCTACTTATGCAAACAATATTTCTAATAATCAATATAACAGTGGACTTCAGCTTGCCTATAATAGTGATAGCGTTACTACAAAGTTTGCAAGTGCTCCGACTACTACTGGTACATTCTTAAAATATAATGGCGATAGTGCATATCCATTTACGTGGGACACTGTATCACAGGGTGGTGTTACCTCAGTTAATCCAGGCACCGGCACTGCGGTTAGCTCAACTACCGGAAATGTGACTATCTGGAGTACAGCAACTCTTCAAAACGTCACCGACAGGGGAAGAACATCTACTAATGCAATTTCAATTACATCTACTACACAATCAACGGGCACAACTACTGGCGCGTTAACCGTTTCAGGTGGTGTTGGTATAGGTGGCAATATTTATACAGCCGGTGAAATACATATTACATCTGCTACCGCATCGGTATTTTATATGAAGTATAATCCCACGGCTGGTGCAGTAGACTTTATATTTGGATAAGGAATAAAAAATGACTGATAGAATTGAAGAAATGATTTTTATATATTATACTAAAACTGAAGGTGATTTGGTTTTTAAAGCCGTATTAAGAATTAAAAAAGACGAATATAATTCAAAGACACCCGAAGAAATTGAAGCAATAAAAGAACAAAATTTTCGTAGATGGTTAAATGCTGTTAATAATCCTGTGGATTTATCATTACTAGATGTAACCTCCGATGTAACAACATCTACATAAGGATATAAAAGATGGCAATTCGTTATTTTTATGTTCCGGTTAATTTTGGTATTGCTAATCCCACGTTCTCTTGGAGCAACATATCTGGAACCAATGGATATTGGTGGACTGGTAGCGGAGGCACTGGAAGCCGATTAACTGGCCTTCCAACCTACGGTGACACTGTTATTTTTGATAAAAACTCTAATCCTTACTTTGCTGGCGGCAACAATAGTTATACAATTAACATAGATACAACTGCTCGTCTAACGTCATTAACAATATCTAATCCTAGTGCAGGAATAGTAACATTTACAGGAAGCAGTGGTATACTATTCCAACTAACTTCTTCTATTGATGGATATTTAGAAATAAACAGCGGTGTAAACTGGCAAAATAATGGAAGTTTTCGTACAATAGAATCGGGCGTTGGGACTAGTAAATTACCTAATCTTGGAGTTAATATAAGTAGCACGGTAGGGACAATAGAAAATTCAATTGGATTGTTAAATGGATCACCTAGTTCTATTAATCATTTGGTATTGTATTCAGATCTATCAACTAGAGGATTGATTTATACTAATAGTTTATCTCTAGGAGGTTATTATTTAACGTGTTCTTTATTACAATTCACCTCTGCTAATCCTTTAATAAACTCAGATTATGATACTAATATTACTATTACAGGATCTAATGGCAGAGTCTTTTATTTAAATGGTATCGATCTAGCTTCTGATATATTACTAAATTATACACAAATCACTTTAGATTTTACATACCAGGGTTCCTCGGGAATTCGGACTATATGGCATGATTTGTCAAATAATTCAAATTATCTTAATCCAGACATTATCAGTACATTATTTAATATTAACATTTATGGAAACGATTCAATTATTATTGACGCCTCTTCACGACCTCATCCAGTCAATGATTTAACTATTTATAATGGAACTAGAACAATAACACTTAACAGCGACCTGAACATCTATGGAAATTTAACATTACCATTAAATTCTTCAATGGTTCCTGGAGTATCTGGAGGTATTACAAGTGCTCCTACTATAGTTTTTTTAAATAATCCCTATTACTATGGTCCATATACTATTACATCTAACAACTCAACAATAAATGCTGATATTATATTTCAAGGAGAAGATTATAGTGGTTGGTATATCTATGATAATTTTACCATAGCATCATCAAAAGCAGTACTATTTAGATCAGGGTATATCGATGTTTCCGGAATAACATTAACATGTGGAACTATAAAAGGAATTAGAGCAGGACGATATCCAAGTCCAATAGTAATTCAAGCTGATTTTCCAGCTACTTTTCAACTTACTAGAGCATCTGACACTTCATCAATTCCAAATAATACGCTAAGTTCTGATCCTTCATCATCATTAATATATACAACTGCTACTGTTTTTAATGTAGATCCAATCAATTTTGACATTTCATTAGCTTCTCCTAATCTTACTGTAAAATTAAATAGTTCTGGTGCAAATAGTGGTGCTTACAACAGAACTGTATGTGTAGGAGCCGGTAGTAATACTTTTGGATTAGATCAAAATGTAAGTTTTATAAATTTCTGGATATCAGATGGGTCTGGTTACTTTGATTTTGAACCCAAGGAACTACCGGGTGCAGTTATTGGTGATCTAGATTTTAGGGGATTTACCGGAATATTTGTTGTTCCGTCTTCTTCTGCTGTTGCTGGTACATTAAATATTTATGGAAGTTTATACTTAGGAAATGCACAAATACCAGGACTTTCAACGTCGGTAACTAAACCAGACAATTATAAATGGATAATGAATCCTTATAATTCAAATAGAAATTACGAGTCCATAATTTCTTCAAATGGTAAAACTATTACATGGCCACTTGTATTAGATACCACAATTCCTAATTCAGGAGGAACATTTACATTAGCTGATAATTTTAATTATGATCTTTCTCTAAGTGGTTTTAAAGCAATAAATTATCCCTTATGTCTGTTTAATGGAGTTTTTAATATAAATGGTAAAACTGCAACAACTACATATGCTTCAATGATTTCTGACGGAGGAATGACTATTAATAGTGGAACATTGACATGTAACACTTTTACTCAAGCAGGAATATTAACTTTAGACTTAGGAGGAAAATTAGTATCTTCTACTCCATTTAACTTTAACGGTGGACAACTCAATACATTAAATGGAACTACGATAGAATGTCCTCGTGCTGTAATAAGCACAACTGTGATATCCACAGGAACAATTAACTTTGATACTGGTTTTATTAGTGTTAAAAGCATTACTAATGGAATATATGTTTGGGATTCAACTAATCCTCAGTCACATCAATATGTAACATTTACTGACTCAGGAGGAGGAGTACGACTTGACGGAGTCGGAGTATTAGGAGGAGTTAGATACATTTATCAAGGAAATATTGATAGTGAAACTAATTCTGTAAACTTTTACATTAGGGCAGGCCAAGATCAAGTAAGATTTACTAATAATACTACTGGTATAAAAAATCTAGATCTCACTGGATTTTCGGGCTCATTATATTCACCTTCTCTTAAACTTTATGGAAATTTAACATTGTCAAGTGATGCGACGTTTTTGACAGCAACTGAAATTAATTTTGCCGCGTCCACTGGAACTAAAACAATTGCTACCTCTAATAATCCACTTTTTTCGACAATGATTAAATTTACTTTTAATGGCACAGCTTCATATAGATTACTAGATAATGTAAACGGACTTACATCTTGGACACTTAATAGTGGAACACTAGATTTAAATAGAAAAACCTTATCAGTTCAGCAATTTACTTCTACTAGTTCGACTAATAGAACATTAAATATGACTAGTTCTACGATTTTAATGACAAACAATAATAGCAATATTCCTGCAATATGGACTGTTACTAACACACTTGTTATGCAAAGTAATACTGGCTCAAATATATATTTTGTAGGAAACGGCGGAAATGTATTAGGAAATAACATATTCAATGGCGGTGGTAATTCTTATAATCTTGTTGGAATAAAAGATAACGGATATGCGGGTGGAATAAACATCACCGGCGAAAATACTTTTGTAACATTACAACAAGATGTATATACTGCTACTACCTGGACCTTTGCATCATCATCAACTACAATTGTAACTAATTTTAATATATCCGGAAAAGATGCTGCAAATAGAGCAAATATTAGAAGCTCAACATCGGGCACTCAGTTTACATTAAGTAAAAGCTCGGGAATAGTATCGGTTAAATACACCAGCATTCAAGACAGTAATGCAACTGGTGGTGCAAGGTGGTTTGCATTAAAGAGACAAGGAAACACAGATGGCTAGTGCAGGTAATAATACGGGTTGGATATTTAATATAACAATTAGATTGACTGCCGAAGGAACTCTATATACTAGTACAGCTGAACTTGATGAAGTAACAACTTCGTCAATAAGAATGTCTGATATGTCAATTTAAACAATTTGTAGAAGACGTTAGTTTACCAGTACCAATGAGATATACATCTACAGGAAATATCATAGTAGCTAGCAGCTTTGATGAAATAACATTGGTTACAGATACATCGCCAGTTTCTGCTTCCTTACCTAGGCAGTTTCTTAGTATTACTCCAAACGACACAATTCAGCCACTATCTACTTATGGATGGACAGCAGGTATAATATCCTCTACAGCTCCTGGAGCTACATTTACACTCACAAATAGTGCAAATGATCAGTTTTCCATTGGCGGAAATATGTTGCGTCTAGAAAAAGTATTAGGTGCGCCGGATACTAATTATAATATTATTATAGTAGGATCAGCACCTGGATATCAAGATGTTACTACCTACTTTACTATTAGGGTAACAGATAATATCAAGGTAGGACTCGTGGAACGTATCAATGCGCTTTCAACATCTACTTTATGGCAAGATTCCGCTGGCACTAATCAAGTAACTGCAAACGGACAGGCCGTAAAAAAAATTAGAGGAAGTATAGCAGGGTGGGAAGCAAGTACTTCGACTAATGGTCCTGTATATACTGCAAATGCTCAGAATGGTCAACCAGGACTAACCTTTAATGGAACTAATCAGTCTCTCAACTTCACTACATCGGCCGCTATAAACTTTTTTGGGCCATCTTGGCGTAACAAGCAGTGGACTATTATAGTAGTTTGTAAAATAGCAAGTACTGGCACTAATAAAACTATATTTGCAGTTGGAAATAATACAGGTAGCTCTAAGGTTATATACAATATCACCAGAGTGGGACTCACATCTCGACTTGGATATGTAATAGGTTCAGGCGGTATTACGGTACCAGATGGGGATGCTGGAGAATTCACGTTAGGACAGGCAGCTATTAGTTCTATTTCTAGTGATGGTGCTCCAGACGAGGTTCATGTGTTATTCCAACATAACGGTATTTACGGTTACACTAGTAATAACGGTAATCCAACATCACATGTGCCTCTACTGAACACTACTGGTACTATGACCCCTTCTGTTGCAGTTTTGGGTGGGCGAACGGATTCGTCCACAGATTATTTCAACGGAACCATTTTAGATATTCTCTTTTACGATAGATATATTGGCACTGTTGAAATGGGATATATTCATAAAAAATTAGGTGAGCAATGGGGCATTAATATTGATAATACTGCTAATGAGCCGACATTGGATTTATCTAATCATACATTAGAGTGGAGTGATGATTTTGACACTTTAAATATGAATACTCAATTTTTAGGTAGTGGAAATGCTACTCTAGGTTCAGATAGTAATCCTACTGGTTGGACTCCTGCTTATTGGAATGTCGCTCAGGGTAAAGATGAGTATGGCTCTGATACACCTCTGTTAAATGAAACAGCATGGATGATAGACCCTAGAAATCCAATTTATGCTCTAAATGGTATAACAGATAGTTATACAGCAAACAATTCAGTTTTGACCATAAAAACTTATCCTAGACCAGAGGGCATATCAAGCACGTTAACTAAAGGAAGAAATTATCTAGGCGGTGCTCTCATTAGTCAACAGTGGAAAACTGTAAGATTTCCTGGAGCTGTGAGTATACGTTTCAAAACGGGTAGACCACAATTAGGAGTTTACACTGCTGCGTGGCTAATGCCAAATAATCAGGCGTGGTATGATGAAGTGGATATTAATGAGCAGTTAGCCAAGGGTACTACTACTTGCATAAGTAATTATCATTGTATTCCGTATCCAAGTATAGTAAGTGTTAATAAAGGTGCAGCAGGATGGAGCAGAGTCGCCGAGCCTATGGACGAAGACTTTCATGAGTACACGTATGTAGTAGACGAAACTGGGAGATATATCTACTGGGATGGAGTACTGTTTAGCAAGTTCACCGGGTGGAAGGGTATAGTAGATAATACTCTTACTTCCGTGGGCAGTGGTTTAGCAAATGGAACATTTACTATCTATGCCTCTGGTGGTAGGGGCAATGCAATAGCATCTCTAGTAATTAGTGGAGGACAGGCTTCTAGTGTTACTCTACTCGCTACCGGGCAGGGATTTACCAATTCTAATGCAGTAACGTGGTATTCTAATTCTTCTCTAACTATACCATTATCTACTACTTTTCCTGGTGTAGTAATTGATAGTACAGTAGCAAATGATCCTCCGTATGTTCTAAGTACCTTTGAACCATTTTATATACTACTCAGCATGAGTCTAGGATCTATATCTGGAACTTTTGACCCTGCATTAAATTATTATCCATCTTTTGAAGTTGACAGAGTAAGACTATACAAAAGAAACATGCCGGTTCCTGCCACACTGACCCTAGGTTATGATACAGGATTTGATGGACAAGTGACCACTGCCGTTAATAATATTGTTGCTGCTTATTCTGAACTGGGACAAACGCTAACTGGATCTGCTCGAAATGCATTAGCTCGTGCGATAAGAAGTTGGATGTCTTATGAACTAAGATATGATCTACAGCCATTAGATGATGGCGTACCATTACCTTGGAATACCCAAAATAAATCTTTATGGTCTGCTAAAGATTTATTTTATATACCGGGACTAGCTACTAATAAAGCTACTGCTATGATTAATTTGAAATCGCCAGGTACGGGAAATTTAACAGAAGTAGGAAGCGGTATAACGTGGACTAAGTCCAATGGACTATCTCTACCGGGTACAGCCAACACATATTTAAATAGTGGTGTATTAGCTAGTCAATTTAATAATCAAGACAATCACTTTGGTATTTTTCTGCCAGCCACTCCTACTAATTCTAATCTTGGATGCGTAATGGGATATTCGTTAACAGCTAAATTTGATGCATCTGTTTCAAAATTTGATGCTAGATTAGGAACAAATTTTAGTATTTCATCAATTAAAACTCTCTCGTTACCATTAACTGGACATATTACTCTGAACAGAGGATGGAGACATGCTATTAATGTATATAAAAATGGAGAAACACTCTTAAGTGGATATTATAGTGGAAACGCAGTTAGCACTTGGACTGGTCCTTTTAAAATAGGATCGCAGGATGGCGGCACAACGGCAGGTGCTGCGTTCTCATTCTTAGCTGCATCTGTCGGTAGAAGACTATTTCAAGAAGAATCGGATATGGATAATCAAATTCTAAGGCAATTATTCACTGATCTAGGTATTACATTAACGGTATAAAGTTTATATAAAAGATTAGGAAATACGGATGGCTAGTGTAGGTAATAATACTGGATGGATATTTAATACAACAATTAGATTGACTGCCGAAGGAACTCTATATACTAGTACAGCTGAACTTGATGAAGTAACAACTTCGTCAATAAGAATGTCTGATATGTCAATTTATGCCAAACAATTTGTAGAAGACGTTAGTTTACTAGTACCAATGAGATATACATCTACAGGAAATATCATAGTAGCTAGCAGCTTTGATGAAATAACATTGGTTACAGATACATCGCCGGTTTCTATTAATAGAATTTTTGAATTTTTAGAATTAAATTGGAATAATGTTAATATTGGAGGGGGCGGATTCCAAGTACACAACTCTATTAGTTCCGACGGCACTCTTGCATCAAGTACAGACGTTTATGGTGGTTATATATGGAATCCTACGGACAGTAGATGGCATAACGTTATTAATGCAAAATCTTTACCGAGTACTCTTACAGAAGTCAACAAAAGCCCAGGACCGTGGTCATTTAGAATTGCGTATAATAATAGTAACAGATTATACTCATTGTGGCAAGGAAACCTTATAAGAAGTGATGATAAAGGAGCATCGTGGGTTAATACAAATTATACAGCAGTACCGCTTGCAGATGCCCCAGGTAATAATGGTTCATGGAAACTAACAGGCCAAAGTCTTGCTATCGACCCCGTTAATGCTGATGTTGTATTGGTAAGTAGTGCTAACTCAATTCGAATGAGCTCCGATGCAGGTTCAACATGGACTGAGTTGACTCTAGGTTCAGGACAACCAGGTCTCCCTGGTTATGCTATAGCATTTGATCCAAATAGTAGCGTCGTTGGTGGTAAAACACAGGGCATATATATCTTTAAGTATAATACAGGACTTTACCAATCAACTAATGGTGGTAGTACATGGGCAGCAGTTTCAGCATCATCTGGAACACCACCGACTACCTATCAAAAGTTATTCGTTTCACCCGCCGGTTTAGTACTTGTAACAGCTCCAACATCGGCGGCATCTTCTGTTATTAATATATACAATCCATCAACTAATGGATGGACTCAAACTACTATTAGCAATGCCGGAACTAGTGCCGGCAATCGTAAAGTTATGAGTATTGCATGGGATCCTACTAATTCTAATCGTGCAGTTGCTTGTGCTGATACCGCGGTATTTCTAGCTCAAAGTACAGATGGTGGAGTTACTTGGACTGGGTGGAAGACACACAAATCAACTGTAGTAGATGGTGTTAATAGATATCTTAATGTTGCAACTGATATTCCTTGGTTAGCATATACCAATGACAACTTTAAAAGTTCAGGTGATATTTTCTTTGATCCTACTACCTCAAATAAACTTTGTGTTGGTGGTGGTATTGGATTTTTTACTACTACCTTTAATGGAGCAGATGGATTTGAATGGACATCTCAGACAAAAGGGATGGAAACCATGGTTGCCAATTTTGGTATAAGCCTTCCAAATGGGCCATATATTTTAGGTGTATGGGATAGAGATACATTTACAATGTCTGATCTTTCTAAATCACCTTCCAAGCAAGGAACTGATGCAACAACTATTATTGCTAACTGCTGGGATATTGATTATTCCGGTACCACTCCTTCATTTGTTGTTAAAATGACCAATGTCTTTCTTGCAGGCACTTGGTACGAGCGCTCAGGTTATTCTACCGATGCAGGGCAAACATGGAAGTATTGGTCAGCTTCACCTACTACATATCCAGTAGATATAACCTCAGCAAATGAAGGCGGATGTGTAGCTGTCAGCACATCATCAAATATTATTATATTTCCTACTGCAACCAGTGGTTATTATACTAAAAATGGTGGGGTTACGTGGAATCCCATCACAATGAATGATGGCACTTCTACTGTAACATCTTCCGATTACACAGGATTTATAACTCAAAGAGGATTTCAACGCAAGATTGCATGTGCCGATCGTGTTAGACCTGGGATATTTAGGGTATATAACTCTTCTATTCGAGCAGGTAGCACCGCGGTGGGTTACTGGGAAAGTGTAGATGGAGGTGACACTTGGACTAAGGTATCGGGAGATATTCCGGGTGGACCCTCTAAAGCTGCTCAGTCTGCAAAATTAAGAGCCACGCCCGGTATTGCAAATGATATGTGGTTTGTTGCAGGTACCCTTAGTAGTACCTATACTTCAACTGCTCCAGGGGGAGTATTATCGCCACTATGCCACACAACAGATGGCGGTAGAACTTGGACCATAATTAGTACATCTAAAATACAAGGTGTTATTGATTTTGCGTTCGGTGCTCCATATCCAGGAAGTTCCTCTACTTATTCAATTTATGCATTAGGATACGCAAATAGTGTTTTTGGTGTATATCGTTCAGATGACATCGGGGCAAACTGGATTAAAATAAGCGGTGCTTATCCGCAAGGTAGTATGGATATTACTCGTACTCTGTTTGCAGATATGAATAATTTTGGGACTGTTGGTATTGGTTTTTCTGGAAGTAGCTACACATATTATACTACACCAAATAACGGTAATCTATACATGATTACTGCTCCTATCATTTCACAAACTGGTGGAGTTTTATCTATCACCTCTAGTACTTGGGCCTCGAAGAGTCAAGGAATATTAACTCGTGCGTGGGACTGGTACCGTGCTAACGGTATTATCAAAGAAGGCAAATTTCTTTTAGATGACCGGGGATTACCAAAGATTGACTCGACTACCGAAGCTGTTATTACTGGAACTCACAACTCCTCTACATATACTTTAAAAAGTTTTGACTCTGACCCTAATGTTTTGATATACATAAAAGAAACAGTAACTATCATAGGAAGTTATGACAGCTTAACAGTTAGGAGCAATCCTATTGGAAATCCTTAAACTAACAAGTTGTTTTATTTTAAATATTAAAATTTTTATGATAAATATACTACTGGAACATCACATTGTCTTTGCTATCTATTTAAACATACAAAATATAACCAAATGACAAGAGAATTTATATGGCAAAATTAAAAAGCGGTACACGAATATATGGAACTGCAACCATTGATACAAGCATGGTTGTCAACGGCGCTATTCCGGCTCCTGGTTTTGGCACGGGTACATTAATAGTTTCTGGTGGAGCAGGCATCAGCGAAAATTTGTATGTAGGTAAACAATTGATACTACTTAAACGTAATACCACTAGTACTCCATTTGTATTACATCATTCTGGCTCACTTTATGAGTCAATTTTAACCGGTGATTTTGATACAACGGCTTCGTCTACTGGTATATATTTTAGATCATCTTCTACCGCAAATATTGCAAAGGGCACAGGTGCGGCTCTTAGGTTCTCCGCAGGAGTCGGAGAGCAGGCCTCCGAACAAATGCGGCTTGACGGGAATGGCAATTTATTAATTGGAGTATCGTTATCACTGACAACGGCCCTGAAAGATTTAATTGTCAATGGTAAAATTAAATTTGGCAATCCATCAGGATCTGCTATAGGACACGACACTACTGGTTATACAACTGGTAGTCAAATCCTTATATCAGACACTCAGCCTACTGGCACAGTAGTAAAGGGTGATATTTGGTTTAAAATGTAATTACTATTAAATAATACAAAATAATTAAATAAGAGAGAAATTATATGGCACAATTACTAGGCGGAACACGCATATACGGAAATGCTACTGTTGATACACAGTTAGTTATCAATGGCACAACGTCTGCTACCTCAACTGTAACCGGTGCATTAATAGTTACTGGTGGAGTTGGTATAGGCGGATCTGTTTATTCATCATTAATATTTGAAAATTCTGCTAGAATCGTCAGCACTTCTACTATTAAATTTTATGCGGCAACCTCTGTGCAAAATGGAACAGACACTGTTATAACTCTTTCAACGACTACTGGAATGTTAACAGTTTGGAATACTAGTACACTGCAATCTATCACAGCACGTGGTTCAACTACTGATAAAGCAATCACAATAACAAATACAACTCCGTCATCAAGCACCTCAACTGGTTCGTTAATAGTTTATGGTGGCATCGGAGTTGGTGAGGATGTTTATGTAGGCGGACAAGTTGCCGTTTCAACAGTTACTTCTTATCCGGCAAACATAGATTTAACACTTATCGGCAATGGAACAGGTAATGTTTCAGTAGATAGCGGTTCTATATTTTATGTTAAAAGTACAACACAAAGTACATCTGCTAGTTCTGGTGCATTACAAGTTTCCGGCGGCATGGGTGTTGCTAAAAATATCTATGTTGGCGGAGCTACTACTATCACTGGTGCAGCCTCCTTCTTAGATAGAATCATTGCAACTCCTAATGGATCCGTGCAGCCATACTATCTACCAGCATTTGCCAACTCTACCTTTCAACCGGGTATAATCGGAGCAGGAACTTCATATGCTGCTAGTGGTGGCGCTGCATGGATGGCATTGGGTCAATGGAGTGCATCTACTTCAGACGCTGGTGGCGCATATATTTCTCTTAATAAGAGTAATAGTTCTACAGTCGGAACACATATTGCAGTAACATCCGGACAGCGGGTTGGTGCCATTGGATTTGGAGGCAGCGACGGATCAAGATTTGTTGGTCTTGCAGACATTATTGGTGAAAGTGATGGGGTGGTTGCAAACAATACTGGTTCAGGAAGATTAATCTTTGCCACTAACTCTGGTGGCACTGTGCCTGTTGAAAAAATGAGACTTGACAGTGCAGGACGGCTAGGCATTAATACTAATGCTCCAACATCATTATTACATGTTGCGGGCTCTGCGTTGATTACTGGTATTACAACAGTATCAAACTCATCTGAAGCAACTAGTACTACAAATGGCGCACTAGTTGTTACTGGTGG
>Ga0209189_1000754_pt1 | contig 25672 bp, 17 predicted proteins | sample C_130820_EF_Meta_FD_187308 | JGI IMG/M metagenome (GOLD analysis project Ga0209189, IMG submission 187308) | Freshwater microbial communities from Lake Croche, Canada to study carbon cycling - C_130820_EF_MetaG (SPAdes) (version 3) | ecosystem: Environmental > Aquatic > Freshwater > Lake... | reverse complement strand
ATAGATAAGTTATATTTACTTGCAATTTTAAACATATTGTTAATACTATTTACATCTATAACAATGTCATCATCTAATATAAAAAAATAGTCATATTTATTTATAATTTCTATATTTTTTTCATAAAAGTATTTAAAATTTTGAAATTTACTTCCTTTTCTTTGTTCAATATAATGAACCTTTGACTTATATCTTGTAAATATATTTTCATCATCACCATAATATATGACGTATATGTCATAGTCCATATTATCATTTATCCATAAAGAATCAAAATTTGTATTATCACCAACTGATGAAAAAACCATTTTTTTCGTCATTCTATATTAAGTAATATATATACTTTTTAATCCAAACTATAAACAATAACTTTGTGTTAGTTAAAAAATAAATAACCGTAAAACTAGTTATGTCACAGTTAGTAGAATATCATATGCTATATCAAATTATATAGTTGAATAAATACTTATACTTACTCATTTATGTAACATTTTTGATGATATAAATATTCTAACAAATCTTGTTTTTCTTTTATCAATGTTTTCCACAATGAATATTTATCACACTTTTTGTCATTATTTAGTGACATTTGTTCGGGCAAAAATGAACTTTTGATTTCCCAATCATAATATTTTATAATAATAAATGACAACCATAAATCTTCAATATTATATACGTTTACATTTTTAGGAAGGTCACTTGGTATATCCCATAATTTACTTTTTTTATTAAAAATACTTGTATCAATAATTGACCCACACATGCCACCGTAATGAAAATTACCAGTAAGTTTATCTTTATTTTGTTTTTTACAGTCAGTATAAGATGTTAAACTTCCATTCCAATAATCTAAATTATCTTTGTTCCATTTTTTTACATACCATGAATAATATGTTTTAGGAGTTCTTAAATTATACATTTTTTCAACCCAATCATTTTTAAATAACTGGTCGTCGTCTATTATTATTATATAGTCCACAAAATATTTTTTAAGTATATTGTCTCTTATTGTTAAGAATCTTTGAAACCCAAAAAACTCATTATTATAATTATAAGTAACTATACGTAACTTATTTATTACTGGTAACATTTTTATGATTTCTTCGACATTGTATTTATTTTCTTGATTATTATTTATTATATGAAGTATTATTCTGTCAGAAACTGTTTGTTCATTTAAGTTATCTAACTGAGTAGTTAAAACATCTATTCTATTCCAAATACACATTACAATATGAATATCTTCTACGATTACCTCTTTTGGTGTAATATTTGTTACAAAATCAAACTGTATTTTTTTTTCTACATAATTTATTGTTTTGTATGAATTATCTTCATGTTCAATATAATTATACAAAATATCTTTTATATGTTTACATTGATTTAAACTTGACCACTCTATAATATTATAAATAAATGGTCTATCCGTATATTTAGTCAACCACTTATCATTCATTTTAAAATCATTTATTTCAAATTTTAATAATAAAAATAGTCTACAGGTTCTAATGTGATTATATATCCACTTTTCTTTTCTTATATTTTGCCATGAGTTAATATTTTCTGGAATTTCAAAGTCGCAAAATTTACCACTAGCATTACCATAAGTAACCCAACACTTGTGTGAGTTGTAAGTGTTATTAACTATATACAATGCTTCCGGATTCAAATAATCATCTCCATCTAATATAGCTATAATATCATTGTAACTATATTTATCTATATTTTGTTGAATATGTTCAATAAATTTCCATTTACTAAATGCAGGACCTTGGTTTGTATCATATAATAAAACTGTTACATTATCTTTTCCATATATCCAGTTGTTAACAACAGTCATATCTGCGGTTCCATCTACAACAATAATAACCTCAATATTTTCGTAGTTCTGTTCGTTTATAGATTGGAAACATTTACTAATAAAATTTTCATATATTTTACAATATGGTACGAATAAAACAAATTTATTCAAAAATTCAAGGTTAATATCATATTTCATATTTACTTATTTATACTTACTAATATAATAATTTCAAAAACAATTTAAACAATCTAAAAAAACAACCAAATATAAGAAGAATATAAACATTATACTTCGTTATTTGAAAACATCAACAAAATTTAAATCTAGAAATGGTTTATATATTAACTACACCAAAAAAATGAATAAAATTATTGTACAAAATGTTTCACAACCGAGGTAAAATATTGTCTAAATATATATATATGGAACCATATGAGTCACTAATACCTGTTAGAGTAAACGATATAGTATGTAACTATAGTTCAACAGATGTGAACTGGTTTGGTAATGAAGTAGTTATTAAACTTTTTAGTAAATATTTTAAGCATAAGTACAAAACATGTGTTATAGACTTACAAGTATACTTTGAAACACAATCATCACTTTTTGGTCAACTTGGTATAAGTATACAAAACCCTCATTTTAGTAGTGGGTTCGAGTTAGATGGATGTATTGAAAGAATAAACAGATGTTTACAAAGTTCGAGAATGACTAACAGAGATGTTGTTTTTATAAATTTTCTTTTTTTTTATAAAAAAAACCCTGATGATAAATATTATTCAGGTCATGCAAATTTGTTGATATATAGACCAAACGAGAGGACGTTGGAATGGTTTGAACCTCATGGGGAATGTTTTATGCTCAATAAAAATCATCATGTAACTATTCAAGTTAAAGATTTAGTTACTAGATTTTCGAAGAAATTAGGTGCAAACTTAATAGAACCATATCAAATATCTAAAAGTCATGGACTTCAAGTCCAAGAATGTAAATCTGTTATACCAGCCAATAGCCCTGGATATTGTGCATTATGGTGTTTTTTTTTTATGGAAATGATGTTAACCTTTCCTGATTATAGTGCGACACAAATAAACAACGCTATAACGATAAATTTCAATCATCCCGACCAGTTTAGAGAATTAATGCTTTCATATAGTAATAAACTTAGTAATATATTAGAAAAATATCATCATATAACATTGAATGAAGTTATTAATGAAATACATAAATCAAACGATGAAGCTAATGACTTTGTACAAAAAATAAGAAAGTCAATAAAAGAAGATGAAGATAAACACAATTGTAGACGGAATAGTATATTACATGTTCCTTATAATGTTTATAGAATGTTTTTGCGAAATGTATTTGATACAAATACAGATATAGGTATAGCTAGAGCGCAACAGTCTATAGGTTCTGTTAATTCAAACTTGTTTCCAATATCGCAAATGTCTCAGGACACTGTTTTTCATAATGATGACCCAGAGTTAATAAAGATAACAAGAGAAGCAGCAGAAGCACAAGCCGCAGCAGAAGCAGCCGCACAAGACAACAGAAACGAAGATGAGTTAGAAAAACAAGAAGCAGAAGCACTAAGAGAAGCGGAAGAACAAGAAGAAACAAAAGTGTTAAAAACTAGGAAAAAGAAAACAAGTAAAAGCAATAAAAATAAACCTGTAAGTAAGTACAAAAAAAGAGGGATAAAAACTGCAACTACTTCTAAAAGAGGAAGAGAACCTACAAATAAACATAAAAGACCAAGAATTCTTAGTAGTATTAATGAAAGTATGGAATTAATACCATATAGTAATCACAACAACGTAGGTACTGGAGGGAAACTCGGTAACAAAAGAAGAACCAAAAAAAGAAGATAGTTCTTACATAACAAAATATCGTTTACAATATAAAGATAGACAAGGATTTAAATAGAATAACAAGAATCGAAAATGAATTATTATACTATTCCTAAAAATAACTTAGATATTCATATAAACATCAAAGAAGACAAAGACACAGTGTTAGTACCAATTATATCTCATAGTGTGGTATATTTTTTGAAGGATATGTTTCGCCAGTTGAACAATATTGTCGATGATGTAACCGTTCAAACGATTAAACAGTTGGTAAATACATTAGAGTTTGTACATACTAATATTCCGGGTACATCGGTCTCTATTAGTAAACTAAAGATGGATTCCAATATTTTCTATGAATGGTTAGAAATATGTTCTTTTTTTAATATATTGGAATTTAAGAAAGAGTCAAGTATAACTAACACTAATAATATCTTGGTGTTTAGTGATGCTCTTTGTTCGTCAAATGAGTTATTTCATATTTTTGGAAAGACTCTAGATAAATGTATACAAGAATATGACTTTGAAAAAACATATGACCAGTTTATTCGGCAGACTACATATGATAAAAAGGTGGATGTATTGATATGTGCGTTTAAGCCCGATGATTACAAAGATACGACGCGATATATAAAGAGTCTTTTGTTAGTTGTAATGATTATAATCAAGTATCAAGAGAAAAATGGAGTATGTCTTATAAAAATAAATGCAATTTATTACAAACCAGTTATAGATATATTATTAATATTTTCTGCCATGTTCGACAAAGTATATTTGGTAAAGCCATCGATAACCAATATTTTGACAGGGGATAAATATTTACTTTGTAAAGGATTCGAAGGTATTAAAAATAAAAATAAAAATAAAGATAATATATTTTCACCTTTTGTTTTCGACACGTTGTTGAGTAGTTCCATTATAACTAACATACTTGAAAACGACATATCTTATTACTTGCTGAACAAACTGGAAGAGTGTAACTTGTTATGGGGACAACAACAGATTGACGCGTTAACTCAGGTACTACATATATATAACAACAAAAATAAGATTGAAAAAATGGAGACAATGAGGTATCAACACCTACAGTATTGTTTGCAATGGTGCGAAAAATATAAAGTACCTTGTAATAAGTTGAATGAAAAGACCAATATCTTTTTACTATAGTGCATTAAATAGTGCATTAAATAGTGCATTAAATAGTGCATTAAATGTTGCGTTTGGTTTTGTGTCTAGAGTTAGAGGTTTCTTTATGTCGTCTCGTTTTAGACATATGTTTTTTTTTCTCTTCATTCATATTCATTAAATCAAGTAACTTGTCGTATAATGTATCTTCGATTGGTTCTACTTTAGAAGGTTCCGGAGAGGAACTGGATTCGGATTCGGATTGTATCTTTTTGTTTTTTTTTTGACTGGTTAAATAGAGACCTGCAGGAACGGCTAAATACTCAAAGGGACTAGATACTTTCCCACCCTCTTGATAAGATTCACTAATATTCATTGTCATCATTGGTGACATACCTCCATTTAAAAAAAAGGAATCAACTTTATATCCTCCACTTATATATTCCTCATCACCTTTACCTCCAGTTTGTGTCATGATTACAAAGTCTTCTACATTCATATGTATAAATAATATTAACGAATATTATTTATTTTATATTTTATCGCTTTTTTTTATATATTATTACCTGGAGGTCATTTGTCTCAATTCAGAAACATATTTTATTTCCCGTTTGTTTTTAATATAGTCTATAATTTTAGTAACTTGTTCTTTATTGGAAAAAATATCACCCAAACAAGACTCCAAGTGACGAAAAGTGAGCGGTTGGGTTTCTTTAACTTTGAATATTTGTACCATTTTATTGTTTGGGACATGGTCCGAAGCATTTGTAATTATATCTTGTTCTAACTTATTTTTCCTCTCTCTCAATTCTTTCGTCTTAGTATGAATAAGTTTTAGTTGGTTATCTAGGTGTATCCATTGCTCTATATGTTTATTTGATTCTGTAGTAGACATATACTATATAATAGCAAAAGTATTTTAACTTTATTTTTATCTTTTAAAAGTTTTACGCTTATTAAAATATTGTGTTTTGTTATGTTTGAAACCTTTACTTCTTAAGCTTTGTTGAAGACCAATCAAAGTAACCGGTAAAGCTGCTTGTGTAGCAGCGTATACTAGTCCCATACCACCTTTTTTACTTCCCCCATTTTTCGTACGACCTCTCATAAACGAAGGAGTCACTTGATTAAGTGCAACTAACGCAACTGGTAACGCAGCTTGTTCAATAACCCCCATACCACCCTTTTTGCTACCTCCTTTCATACCATTTATAGCGGAAAGAACATTGCTTTGTGATTTATTCATCATAGTAGAATTAAACTGAACATCTGGAGTGCCTGCTGCGTTTTGAACATATTGCCAAGCAGAACCAGAACCACTTTGACTAGACGCGGGTTGTGCAAAAGCAGTAGGCGAGTTAGACCCTCCCATGTAATAGGATTTTTTACGTGTTCTTCTTGATTTTTTTTTATAACTCTTCATTATATATTTAGATAAGAAAAAAATACTAAATATAGTAAATATACTAAATATATTAAATATACTAAATATACTAAATATACTATACTTAGTGTATTTAGTAAGTATACTAAATAATGTAAAGTATGAAACAAAAAACAAAATACTTTTATATTGAAGAATTTAAACCGCGGATTGAATTCTTCAACGGTATAAATAGAGACATTACAAAGTTTTATTTCTTGAAATTATACGAAACAACATACTTAATAAAATGAGTATAGTAAATATCCCTATAAATATGAGAAACACCAAAAATATAATACCATAAATATATGGATAAATTTCATATAATATAATATCGGTTACAGGTGAAAATAAAACTTTGATTTCGTTACGTACATCCTCAGTTTTCAAAATGTCTAAACATTGTTTAATGAGTGAATCTTTCATTATTACATACCGCATACTTTTTTTTGCATATGAAAACGGACAAAGGGTTGGTTTCGTTATAATATAAAAGTTTTTATAAAAAAATAAAATAAACATATGAACAATATTATTGAGCCAACGATGAGTCACAACTTTTCCACGCTATATTTAACGCCGCCATCTCAGTCATCTGGTGGGGCATTTTTTACTCGAATCCTTTACGAAAATAACAAACCTCTTTATATTCAAGCACCCAAGAGTTTGACCAAACAAGGGTTTATTAAAAATGGTAAGAAAATGTATACCGACTTGATGTTTGACAACACAAATACAGTTTTTATTCAATGGATGGAGAATTTAGAGACCACATGTCATCAGTTAATCTATGAAAATGGCCCGGTTTGGTTCGAAAACAAATTAGAAAAAGATGAAATAGAAACCGCATTCAACTCGATGATAAAAATATATAAGTCAGGAAAATATTATCTTATACGGGTAAACGTAAAGCCAACCATAAAAATATATGACGAAAGCGAAAAAGTCTTTAATACCGAAGATATAACGCCGGATAAAACCATTATCTCTATTTTAGAAATACTAGGTATTAAATTTACATCAAGAAACTTTCAAATAGAAGTAGAGCTCAAACAGTGTATGTTGGTTGCTCCTGACCCATTTTTAGACAAGTGTCTTATTCGAAAACCAATAAAACCAAATTACCCGGAACAGAATGGAATAAATTTAGACCAAGAAGAAGAAGTTTTTTTTAAAAAAGAGAATATCCAGTTAAGCATAACAGACAATGATTTAGGAGAAGAAATAAATAAGAATGATTTAGACATAAATGCAGATATAGAGTTAGAGTTAGATGATATAAACGATGTGTTAGAATCAAAACCAAGTGTACCAGTTATCGAAGAGACATCTATATTAGGAAAAGGTCAACAAAACATTTCTAATCCTACAACTAATATTTGGGAAACCGAAGAGTTGAAAGAAATCGACATAGGGAGTGATTTAGAAGAATCCATACAAATAAAAAACCATAAAGAAGTATATTATGAAATATATCAAAAGGCAAGGCAAAAAGCAAAAGAAGCCAAAAAACTTGCAGTGAGTGCTTACTTAGAGATGAAAAATATTAAAAAGACATATATGTTGGAAGATATTATCGACAGCGATAGTGAAATGGATATGGAACTTTAGAATATTATTCTGATTAATTTATTAAAACAAAGGAAAGATGTTTAGAAATTTAGGTTTAATTAATTAATAAATGGAAAAAATATTTTATCCCTAAATTTATATAATGAGTAATTCTTTAAAAAAACTTTGGAATGAATATGGTATAGCTGGTCCTATTATGGTTGTAATTGTTTTATGCGGACTTTATATGTTATATCAAAACTTGAATTCGAAAGGTTACTCAGGTAACGAAATGATGAGCCAACTCCGTAATGCGGCTTATAGCAATAACAATACTAACAATAACATGACTAGTGGAGGTCCCCGACCAGCACGTGAGTCAGGTAACGAAGTATATTCTTCCGTAAAAGGAAAGGGGTCTAAAATGGGTATGGGGTTGCCTCCATCATGTAACAATATGTCCCAAAATCCCAGCGACTTGTTACCAAAAGATAACAATAGTCAGTGGGCACAGTTGAACCCTGCCGGTAAAGGTGACTTGGCCAATATCAATTTACTGAAAGCCGGATACCATATTGGTATTGATACCGTTGGACAAACCTTGAGAAATGCCAACTTACAAATAAGGTCAGAGCCTGCCAATCCCCAGGTGAATGTAGGACCTTGGAACTTGAGCACCATTACTCCAGACCTTCTTAGAGTCCCTCTTGAGTTAGGTCAGGGTGGCCAATAAATAAGTATCTTTGAATTTTGTTGTTTACGTATAGTCACCTAAGTGCTTTTGTATAAAATAAAATATCTATCTATCTTATTTTACTTCTATGTGATAATCAAAGTATGTTCACCTTAACCGTAACACGAGATGAATAGTGGATTCTTTTTGGATGTTATAGTCATTTAATGTGCGTCCATCTTCCAGCTGTTTGCCTGCAAAGATAAGGCGCTGTTGGTCTGGAGGGATACCTTCTTTTTCTTGGATTTTGGCTTTTACGCTATCAATGGTATCGCTGGGTTCGACTTCAACGGTAATGGTTTTTCCGGTCAAGGTTTTAATAAAAATTTGCATAAAGTATATATATATATATTCATATAAAATATTTTTTTAAATGGGTTTGATAAATAATTAAAAAAAATGCCTAAATATATCCTCTCCCGGTTCAAAGGGTAAAGAAAAAAATATTTACAAATAAACGAATTATTCCAAAGCCCCCGGTTAAGGAATGTATAAAAGGTTTTGCAGAAAAGGTTATTCCAACCAATCCCTAGAGATTTTTGGTTGATTCTTTTTTCCAAACATAGTATAAGGACTAAGCCCCAGATGGACAAGTATAGTATATTTATTTATATCGTCATCTTGTTTGTTTTTATTTTGTGTTTAAAAATTTACAACGAATCGGATGCGTTCAATTTAAAGTGTATTATATCGGATGTAGACGGAGAGAAATACTGTGTAAGAGAGCGGGACAAGATGCAAAAAGCGGCAGACTTGTTAGCAACCGTCACTAACAAGTGTAAAGAGTTGGTTGCATATTGCGCGAAAAAACACCCACACGATGAACGAGTACAACGGCTTTTTCAAAAATTCAATCCCACTAAAACTAATGAGACATTACCCACTAGTGAATATACCGCATATAGCGAAAACAAGGGAGAAAAACTAGCATTTTGTGTAAACAAGGAAAAACATGAAGATAACTTGATTGATATTGAAACACTCACTTTTGTTGCGTTTCACGAGTTGGCGCATATTATGACCGAGTCGGAGGGACACAAACAAGTGTTTTGGCAAAACTTTAAATTTTTGTTGGAGAATGCGGTGGATGCCAAAATACATAAACCGGTTAATTATAAAAAGAAACCAGCTCGATACTGTAGTATGGATATTACCGATAATCCTTACTTTGATTTGTAATATTTTCATTTATACCGTCAATCCGCGGATTTAATTCAACTAAATTACCAGTTACAGATTTGAATGAAGCACATTTTTGGAGTGTGGATTCAAATCTTTACTGGTAATATATATATATATATATATAATATAATATAATATAATATATATAATATAATATAATATATATAATATATAATATGAAATCTGTAGTAATTTATACTTATTACTCATCTCCTTCGAGTTATTATAATTTATCTTTTTTTGTAAAAAAAGAATTAAAATATTTAGAAAATATAGACTATATCATTGTTATTAATGGATTTGATGATGATGGAATAAAATTTCCTATAATAGATAATTTGGTTGTTTTAAAAAGAGAAAATAAAGGATTCGATTTTGGAGGACATAATGCAGCATTGAATTATTTAAAAGAAAACAAAAAAGTATATGATTATTATTTTTTCATGAATAGTGGAGTCATTGGTCCTATTCTTAAAGATGACTTTGACAAAAGCCATTGGACAAAATTATTTATTGAAAAAATAAATGATGTTACAAAGTTAGTAGGAACAACCATTGTTTGTTTACCTCCAGATGATGCTGGTGGATATGGTCCCAAAGTAGAAGGATTTTTTTTTATGACCGATAAAATTGGATTAGATTTGTTAGTAAATGAAGGTACCATTTTTTGTGACCACCCAGACAAATATAGTGCTATTGTAAATGGTGAATATGGATTATCTAATTGTATATTAAGCAATGGGTACTCGATTGATTGTATGTTGCAAAAATATCAAGGTATAAACTGGCGAAATTCAATAAATTATAATATAAACAACCATCAACATCCATCTAGAAAAAATAGTTATTTTGGTACTTCTATAAATCCATATGACGTAATATTTCATAAGTGGTACTGGCATGGAGAAGAAAGTGTACACTTCAACTATATTCAAAACTATGTACATAGTCAACCATTTCAGTTTTTGTTGTAACCCTTTAAGTATTATATATAGTATAAACTTGGCTATATATTTTACTAACTATCACATACATTAAATTATAATAGTTATTCACTCTTTGATTGTGTATTATTGTCGAAAATTAATAGTTATTATATATATATGTCTTTCAAAGTAAGTAAACTAACAAAGGACAATAAAATTACAGAAATATATGTATTTTATGGAACCATATTTAGCCCTAATGGCGGTGCTAGTATTGGAACAAAAGATAGTGAATATAGTGAAAAAGATAGTGATGAAGATAGTGAAAAAGATAGTGATGAAGATAGTGAAGAAAGAGGGGTCGGAAGTATAGCATCGGTTTCCTTAATGAATAAAGTTTTTGATAAAGAAGAACTGGACTACATTCGTAATGAAAACATTAAAGTAACTTTTATTCGTGATGTTATTCATATAGACGATAATATTCGAACCATTAAACTAAAAATATTTGAAGCATTGAATCGAACGGTTTCTATTCAAGAAATGTATTTGTTTTGTTTGAAAGAAGAACGGCTGAACCCCGTATTTATATACCAAATGCAAACCCAAAATGATAGACTCGCACTAACAGAGAGTAAAATGAAACAAGTGGTACTAAATCTTACAGACGAATACTGTGTACCCAACAAAATGAATATACTTTCTCCAGATATATCACAATATACATTTGAAGACGTTCTAAAACTTAATTTAAATGAACCAGATTATTATGTATCTAGGGTAATAGGTCAAAAAAATGCATTGATTCATACCAACAAAAATCCAGGGCTTTTTGTCGTAAATCCTTTTTTATGTATTCAAGAAGGGATGAACCTAGAGACTAGTAACAAAACCAAAGTAGAATACCACGATTATGATTTACTTTTAGAAACCGGAAACATTTTTCGAGATACTATTTACTTGTGTTTGGCAAGTGATGTATTTCAAAGTGTCGAAACTGATGGACTGTCAAGTTCAGGAGAATATGTTAGTTCATTATATTATCCGTCTTTAAGCAACCAAAATATATATAATGAAAGGGACTTAAATAGACTGAAACAAACCCTGTTGAAACAAAGCGAGGAAACCCTTTCTTTATCTAAAAGATATTTTGAAACCGTAAACATGTATTATAACATATTTGAAACCCAAAAGCCAACCAATTTTTTTACCCAAAGAGAAAATGCGTGCGGGATTACTTATTTCAAAGTTGTCATGTATCCTGACTTCAAAATGAAAATACCGATAGAAGTAGTTTTCAAAAAACTACACGCCACTCAAAAGTGTCCGTTAATTAAGTTTAATACTCAGTCAAAACAAGACAACATGTATCGCATGTTTTCATCCCAGAAGTCCAGACAGGAGAATATGTACAGACTGTTTGCGCCTCAAAAAACGGCTAATGGAGAAAAAATTCCATTCCTAAAAAAATCTCAGATTGAGATTTTAAAACGTTCAATTGCAAACAACAAATCGGTTGCAGTATGTATTCGAGACCAGGAGTATGAAACAGAAATTATATGCGAGTTTCTAGAAAATGGTAGCATAATCATTTACTCTTTGATGGAGTTAGAAAAAAAAATCATCCAGTTACCAAACCCAAGCAGTCAAATGAAAGACACTAACATCTTTGAACCAATCGATACACTCATCAAGTCTTGCGTTAACCCGTTGGTTGATGAAGTCAAACTTTTTTTTGAACAAAGTGGTCTAGTAATATCTACTTTTGAGTCAATAGTATCTCCAAATATCGAAGTATTAAATATTCGATACAAAATGGAATTCGATATTTCACATGAAATAGATAGCGACTATGAAAAATGTATATCTAGTATTTTTGTAATAGAATCCAATACATTTGATACTACTGCTGAAATGCGTTATAAACGTGTCTCCAACTTTAACAAACGCAGTAGCCAAGAAGCGTTTATCATTAAGAAAATTAACGAACCAACTCCTAAATCACATGATATGATTATAAATCAGTTGATGAAACAATTTGATGACCTTAACTATAACTCTGCCAGGCAACTGTTGAATGAGATTGTAAAAGAATTTACTGAAAACAAGTTGAATGTAAATCAAAAAAAAAGGTCCATAGAGAAGAAAAATCCCGGATTTAAGACAACCATGAAAACCAATCCGGTTACTAGGCAATTTACGGTTCATGTGGAAGGTATAAATAATATTTCTTATCTAAGAACCATTCCAGTATTCATCAATAGTTTTGTACGAATTACCCAAGATAATACCAGTACTAACGTATCCACCAAAGAAATCGAACAGTTTATCTGTTCCACCATACCAAATACTATGAATATAAATGCAAATGATACATTTAACGAAGACGAATCCTCTTTACCAAATATGTACAGTGATAACTATACGGTTAATTCTGGATATGGTGGTGCATCCAGTTCCAGTATTTCTAGTCCTAGTATTTCATCTAATGAAAGTATTACTAACTTGTTACAACCTCAAAAAGCATCCCCAAATTTATCTTTAGATTCCAACTCAAAAAATAATAGTATATCTAGTCCTAGTATATCAAGTTCTTTAATAGAAAGTATCAAAAGTGCCGAACAAAGTGTAACTCAAGGTTTGAAACAAACCGTGTCACCAGACTTACAGCAAGATATATCACAAGGTATAAAACAAAGTGTAGGAGAAGTACTTGACACTGTATCACAGGGTGTAAAAAATATACAACAAAGTGTAGGAGAAGGTTTGAAAAGCGCCCAACAAACTTTGGGAGAAGGCGTAAAAAGTACACAACAAACTTTAGAACAAACTACAAATCAAGCAAAACAAACTGTATCTCAGGGAGTAAAAAATGTGATACAAAGTGTATCACAAGGTGTAAAAAACGCAGAAGAGGGGGTAGGTTTGAAACTAACTCCAGAGGTAAGTGTAGCTAGTCCTAGTGTATCGGTAGAACCAGAGGTAAGTGTAGCTAGTCCTAGTGTATCGGTAGAACCAGAGGTAAGTGTAGCTAGTCCAAATCTATCGGTAGAACCAGAGGTAAGCGTATCTAGTCCTAGTGTATCGGTAGAACCAGAGGTAAGCGTAGCTAGTCCAAATCTATCGGTAGAACCAGAGGTAAGTGTAGCTAGTCCAAATCTATCGGTAGAACCAGAGGTAAGCGTAGCTAGTCCTAGTGTATCGGTAGAACCAGAGGTAAGTGTAGCTAGTCCAAATCTATCGGTAGAACCAGAGGTAAGCGTAGCTAGTCCAAATCTATCGGTAGAACCAGAGTTAAGCGTAGCTAGTCCTAGTGTATCCAATGACTTTAAAAACTCTTCTTCTTTGGAACCGATTTCTACAAAACCTATTGTACTTTCCCCAAAAGAAGAAGAAGCGAATGATTGGTTTATGAACAAAGACGAGAGCGAAGAGAGCGAAGAGAGCGAACAAGAAGAAAAAGAAGAAAAAGAAGAAAAAGAAAAGTATCAAAAAAAGGGTGCATTGGAGTCAAAGACAAGAGTTACGTTACAAGAAAATATTACGAAGTTAAAAAAGGATGTGAAAAATATTGAAGGGATGAAGTTAACTTACCCTAACTTTGTCACCGATAAATTGAAAGAATATTTGCCACAATTGTTTGTCAAGACATCTGCGAACGACAAAGAAGATGCCTATTCCCGGATATGTCCTTTTACAATAGAGAAAAGAAGACAGCCGATGTTGATTAGTAAAGAAGAAAAGGATAGAATTATTCGAGACTATAATGTGGACGATAAGAGTGAGTTTGTAGAATATGGAACAGACCCAAAAGACATTCGTAAAAAGTTGTATTACACATGTCCAAGGTATTGGTGTTTATTGACGGATAAGATGGTGACCAAGGAGGATATACTAGAAGGAAAGTGTCTACCAAAAGGAGAAAAGATACCCGACAATATAGAAGACGTCTTGATACCCAAGAGTGCGAAAACGGTTCCAAAAGGTAAGTATGTCTTTCAATTTTATGACGAAAAAACCAAGAATTATCCTGGATTTCAGGAGAAAAAATTGAATGGTTCCTGTGTACCGTGTTGTTTTATGAATTGGAACACACCGAAAATGAAAATGCGCCGAGACATGTGTACCAAGGATATAGATAAAACCACGGTGGCAAACAAAGAAGATGCCGAGTTAGTTCAACAGGTGGCCGAAGGAGAAAATTATGTGGTTGGTGGTGAAAAGTTTGGTAAAAAGTTTGACGAGAATCGTTGGGGGTTTTTACCAGTAGTGGTGGAATTGTTTTTCCATTCGGTAAACAGTAAATGTAAAATAACCAATACCAATTTAAAACTGAATGAACCTTGTATATTGAGACATGGTGTGGAATATAGTAAAAATCAATCGTTCGTTGGTTGTATATCCAATGCTATATTTTTTGCCGAAAAAGACGAAATCACCAAGAAACCATTGATTACAAAGTTTATTTCAAACTCTATTCGCGAGGTCCCTACTATATCACAAATGAAAGAAATCATTCTTCAGGCTATTGACTTGGACCGGTTTATGCAATATCAAAATGGGGACTTGATGACCGTTTTTGCAAAGGATACAAAAGATGTGGATATTGAAAACTATCGGGATACCATGGTTTATAAAAAGGCATTTGCTTTGAATAACCGTTTATTTGAAAAAGACAAAGAAGATAAAGAGGATAAAGAAAATGAAGAAGATGAAGAAGATGAAGAGGATAAAGAAGATGAAGAAGACAAAGAAGATGAAGAAAATAAAAAAAAGGAATGGTTAAAGGCGTTGGTACAAGCATTTGAAAATTTTCAAGATTATTTAAGGGACCCAGATGAAAATATAACGATAGACCATATGTATTTATGGGATATTGTGTGTATGCCGAATCCCAAGTTGTTCCCGGGAGGGGTGAATTTGGTAATATTAAACATACCTGATAATGATGTAACCAATAACGTGGAGTTATTATGTCCCACCAATCATTATTCGAGTCATGTATATGATGCGCGCAAAAATACATTGATTTTGGTGAAAAAGGGAAAGTATTACAATCCCGTGTATCAATTTATGAATACAGGTAAAAAGAAAATAATCACCAAAACATTCAGCGAACATTCCAAATCTTTACCCGAAAAGTTACGTAATGTCTTTCAAAAAATAATCAAGCCTACAATAGGTAACAAGTGTAGAGGGTTACCGAGTATGCCGAATGTATATAAATTCAAGGAAGCGCCTTTGTTAGATGATTTGATTGAAGAGTTGATACACCGAAAGTACGAGGTAAATACTCAGGTCTTGAATTTTCAAGGCAAAGTCATCGGTGTATTGGCTTCCAAGGCTTTGGGGAGTATGAAGAATAGTATAAAAAACAATTTAAAGACAAATCCGGATATTAATGTTAAAGGTTTTGTGCCTTGTTATCCCTCGGCACTAACATCCAAAAAAAAGAAACACTGTAATAAAGATAAAGAAGAAGAAGACTGTACATATGACTTTGTATTTATGAACGACGATATATGGTCATCTTACACAGACACTCTAAAGTTTTTGAAGACTTATTATAACTACGAAGAACCAAACGACGTGAATAAAGCCAACTGTTGGAACCCCAAGTATTTTTGTAAAGTGGTAGATAGTGGTTATGTCACAGGATTTTTAACAAACACCAATCAATTCGTCGGGATTAATCCAGAGATACCGGTGGAAGAAGCGAAAGATACGTTAAAGACTATTACCAACAATGATGTATTGGTGGCCGATATAGATACATTGGTCAAGAGAGGAGTAGATAAAGAGCGAGTGGAAGATGTAAAACGGATACAAATGGAGACCAATTTTTTTAATGTGTTTAGAAATACGGTTAGAATATTATTCAATGATTATTCCAAGAGTGACATAAGAAAAGAAATTCAAAAAACATGTGATGAACTCGCTTTATATCAAGACAAGTTGGATAAAGTGATTGAGCTGTTACACGATTTAGTGGATGGCTATGTTATTTTTGCATCTTATAAAAATATGGATGTTGACAAGGACGAAATACATAATTGTATGAAACGAACTTTAGAACAATGCGAGGGAAAGGGAGAGGATGAGGAAGAGGAAGGGAAGAATTCGGTTTGTAGGGTTTCCAAAGATAAAGACAAGTGTACGTTGGTATTACCCAAAAACAATTTGATGAATGGAAACGATAACGAAGAAATATATTATGGCAGAATGGCAGATGAGTTGATTAGATATAATCGAATCAGTTCTTTTATTTTCAAGCCACATTCTTATCTCTCTTTTGGAAAGGTAGAATATAATTTATTAGAAAATGAAATGATTGTCCCTGAGAGTTTTTTAAACGAGGATTTTTTTAAACATTTGGTTCCAGCAAAAGTAAATAATTTTGCCAGGTATAACACTTATGACACCGCAAATCCATTAATCAGCCGGACATATGAGGACAATATAGAATACGAAGAGCTTTTGTATCCACCCACCAAATCTTGTAACAGTGCCAAGCTAGAAAAAATCAAATCAATCCATTGGCAAAAATGTTTTCCTACCTCATATGGTCAATTAAAGTATGAGGGTTCCCCCGCTTGTTCTATACATATGGTAATACATTTATTAAAAACTTTTAAAAACATAGATAAAACCGTGGAACAAGTGAAAGAAGATTTGATTGATTCTTATAGCGAGTTAACCAACCTTTTTGAAGACCGAGAAAGAATGGACAAAATCACGGACATACTAAAAGAAGAAGGGAAACCTGAGCTGCGTAATAGTTCTATCACGTTAGAACAACTAATTATTCACGAAGGATTCATTGCGACTAACTTTGACTTATGGGTTTTGTTAGTGAGATATGAAATTCCTTCCATATTTATATCTACTAAACCCATTCCCGAAACCAGATACAACGAAAAAGAATTTGTTTGTTATACAAATGACAAGACAAATGAATATGCCTTTATTGTAGTACCAGCTATTTATAAACTCAAAGAAGGTAAGTTTCCCGAGTATAGTATTCTTGTTAATGAAAAAGAAGAGCCAAATATTGATTTGAACGCCTTAGGCTCAGGCGTAACGTGTATGCCCAGTATAACAAATGCGTTCGAGTCAATGATAACAATCGAGTTATATGTGGATAACTTTCAAAAAGATAAAAAGACCGTTTATAAACCTAAAAAAATGGGGATGCGTAAACGATTGTTATTAATAGAGGAAGATGAAGAGGACAGTATGCCGCCTCTAGAAGAAGACTTGGCACAGGTGGAACAGCCTTTGGCAGAGACTTTAAAACAGCCTTCGGGACAGGTAGAACAGCATTTGGCAGAGACTTTAAAACAGCCTTCGGGACAGGTAGAACAGCCTTTGGCAGAGACTTTAAAACAGCCTTTGGCAGATATTTTAGAACAACCCAAGAAAAAAACGCGTAAACAAAGAAACAAAGAAGAACCAGTACCAACGAAAAAAGGTAAAAAGACCAAGCGAACTTTGTTAGTAGTAAACTAAATTCTTACTAAAAATGATTTATATTTTTTCAAATATTTCTTTATAGTATTTATTTACTGTTACATCTGGTAAAAAATGGTTAGATGATTGATTTGCCTTATGAAAAACATACGTTGTATGTAAAAAGTGATGGAACTTTTGTTGAATACCACTAATAATAGATATTAGTTTATATTGTTTTTTATATTTTTTGGTATATACATCATCAAAAAAAGACAACAAATAATAATAAGTCATATACATGATTAAAACAATATGAATACAAATACTTGAATAAAAAGTGTGTAAGTTATGGTTATGATATAAAGACACTTTTTTTTGTATATGCTGAGTTAGATTTTGTATGGTTGGTAACTCAAAAAAACTGGTGGCATGTTTGATGATACTGTTAGTATCGGTCATGGAATCTATTATAATATTGGAAACATAGTCAACTGGTACATAATCAACTTTGGTATGTTTATTACATATTAACGTTTTCAATAATTTCATTTGCATTAATTTATGAAAACCAATTGCCCCATTATAACCTTGGAACCATCCCAAGTAAGGAGTTTTGATAGAATTGGTTATTATACTGGGACGAATAATAGAAAATAAAGTAGTAGAATCATTATTTTTTATTTCTTGTTCAATCATTTTTTCGGCTAAACATTTTGTAAAACAATAAGTATTTGGAAACCATTTTAGAGTAATTATTTCATCAAAAGTTATTTCATTGTTTTTAATTTTTGTATACAGTTTGTTGATGTTCCCCAAAATATGCATATTCACAAATTTTTCTTTAATTTTCTTACCTGGTGCCGAAACATATGCGGTACTAACATGAATAACCCTTTTAATATTGTTTTGTTTAACATATTTTAATACTTCTATCACTGTATCTACATTTTGTTCCACGGCATCTTTTAACTTTAAATCAAAATCTACCGAAGCCGCACAGTTTATCATGATATCTACCGGTAACGTCAACTTCCTCAGGTGTAAGATGTCTGTCTCTATCAAATATAAGTTAATATTTAAAAAAATAAGTCTTAATTCTTCAAAACGTTGTTTGCTTGTTTTTCCTCTTTTGTCTCGAATCAACAAGTAAATATCTTTACTATATTTGAGTTCATTCAATACATATAATACATTTTTACCCAAAAAACCGGTTGAACCCGTTATTAGTAGTGACATATAGTTTATAAAATAGTATTTATTATTATATTTATTTAAACGATAATAATAAAATTTATTTTTTAAGCCCAAACAACGCGTTTAGTATTCCATATATCTGGATTATATTGGTAACATGCATAAAAAAACCATAACATACTTCCTAAGTACCCTATAAACAAGAGAGGTATATATTTTTTAAGAGTATTATAGTAGTTGTATAATATATACTGAGAGATAGCCATATTAACGCCTCCTAAAACTATAGTATCAAATAATAAAACAGGTAAATGTTTGACTGCTCTATCAAAAAAAAAGTATAAACAACAGTCCCACATTGCATACATAATAGTAACTAATAAAGAACCATCAAATATACTTTTTTTATCCTTAATAATATAATAATAAATAATAACTAATAAACCTAAATAACCTACTATAAATAAAAAAATACGAATTAATACAAATTCATTTTTATCATTTTTATAAAAGTTGAATTTATATTGTTGTATATCAGTGTACATATCCAGATATTTTGACCATTCAATAACTAGCAAAGTATACTGAATAATCATAAAAAGTAAAAACCAAGTTAAAAAATATGTATAGTCTATTTTCATATATATATAATTTATTTTCTTGAAACAGTTCAAATAAGTCATTTACGCCCTTGAAGATTTAAAATGGGACAAAAATATATACGTATATAAAATATCTAATATAAACCCACTTATAGAAAAACATAATAATAAGTATTCTATTATTGATTTATGTTCAATAGTATAAAAATAAATGACCAATAAAGCGAAGAACGGAATCGCTAAAATATCTCCATAATGACTACAATTTTTTATAAAGTTATTATATTTCATATCTATACAATAAGATTATAATAAAGATTTTTGTCCTGTTTTAATTCTTCATCGGTTTAAATTTCCTTGTTTTTATTTGAATATGTGAATTATAATGAACGCACTTGTTTTTGTTCAACAAGTTATTACTTAAACGGGTCATAGTCATTGTCTTCTCCCAACTTGACATCCTGAATATTGCCCACATTGGTAGTAATAGTTAAGTTGGCATAACTACATGTCTCGCTTTTACTGTTCTCTTCCAATCCAATAAATAACTGATTGGATATAGAGTCATTGATATTCTTGTATTCGTATTTCTGCGTCTGCGACTCTTGTAGTTTGGACATTTGGTTGATATCCAACACCAACTGGAATGATGAGGTACCATATGTTCCTTCTTGACCACACATAACATTGGCCGATATTCCTTTCATGTTATCTAGTTCCGCGTGTCTCGCGGCTGCCAAGAACATCTCAGGAGTTTCTTCAAAGGAAGCCTTGGCAATCACGCCTGTATCGTCATTATTGATACCATGGCGAGAAACCGCAATCAACTTATGACTAAAGGTCATTCGGTCACAGAGTAACCCGATATGATGTGCATTGACATATGCACCATCAAACTCCAACACTTCCGTGAGTTCGTTATATATACACTGTCTCGCGGCTTCGATACCCAACACGTTATATACTTCGACAATATCATTGCTCATTGTCCTGGTGGAGTCAATATAGTCTAGTCCCAATACTTCTAGTAAGTTGGTACCGATGGTATCTAGAACCCAGATATCTTCTTTTTTATAGGCTCCGGCCTTTTCGGTCAAGTTATCCACTACTTTTCTAAGTACCACTTTATTAATATTTTTTACTCCTCTTAGTACAATGTTGTTGAGAAGTTGCTCTTGAAAGTTTTTAAGGACATAAATATTGTCCGACTGGTCTAATGGGTTCTGCTTTTTCTTGCTACTTTTTAAAATATTGTTCATGCGAATTCTAAATACCAATTTATCTGCATTATAGTCAGAGTATATACATGTTATTTCTTCTTTGTATGAATTGTTTAATGCGAAATGAATATCATCCATGGTTATGTTCTTTTCCAACATTTGCTCTGCATCCATTTCCATCCTTAAAATCCATTTGGACCTATCCGAACCGGGTAATGCATTCTTGGATGCTTTACTACTACTGCTACTATTATTATTCCCTGTTGCAGCAGCATCAGTCCCGTCTCCACCAGATAAACAATCATTCATCATATTTTGAAACTCTTTATATTGTGCCATGGTTGCTTTATCTTCTTCAATCAATGTATTCATATCATCTGGATCGAAACATATTTCAATACTTTTGACCATTTCTTTCAAAATAGTATGTTCAATCATATATTGATACATGTTGGCCTTCTCTTTGTCGGTTTCTTCGCTATGTTTCAAGTAAACCGTGAGCGATGGATTTTTAATCGAACTGGACAAAGACAGGATTTCTTCAATTCTGGGAACACCGCGAGTAACATTGGATTTGGATGCCACACCCGCAAAGTGAAACGTGTTCAGTGTCATTTGCGTGGTAGGTTCACCAATACTTTGCGCAGCAATCATTCCCACCATTTCTCCCGGAGCCACAATCGCTCGTTTGTATGTGAGAGTGATGGTTTCTAGTAAAACTGTCAATGCTTTTTTATTGAATCTCTTGTTATATAATAGGTCTTTGGGTGAGAGGTAATAAAAGTATAATACTTTGAATAGTTTGCTAGGAGCAGCATACCGACTCTTTTCCAAGTTGGCATAACATGACTCGATTTGTTCAAATGCTTCCAACATGGTTATATCTACTAGCGAGTTTTTGTTAATAAATTGCTGACCAATGACATTTTGGATAATATATGCAAAAGCCACTGGGACTCTTACGACAAACTTTTCGCTTTTATTTTTGAATACATGTTTCACAATTTCGCTACGGTTCTCCATCATAAAGTCGATATAAGTTTTACATTTTTCGACAATAGCTGTCTCTTGTTTCTTTTGGCGACGGCTGGCCTCTTTGATGAAAACCATGTTCAACAATCTGGACTTTTGTGATGATTCAATAATAGCAAAGTGTTCGTAAATATCTTGCATCGTCATTTCAATGAGTGGCAAGTCTTGGTTTTCTACTTTGGTGGTTTCAATAGAATCTCCGCCGTATGAAAACTGAATGATTTTGTTTTTATTGTTACGAACCGTCATGTCGTAAAGTACTTGTAGGTCTTCCATGCTTTTGATGAGTCGACGTTGAATGTATCCGGTAGTAGAGGTCTTGACGGCAGTATCAATCAGACCGATACGACCACCCATAGCATGAAAGAATAACTCTTGTGGGGACAAGCCGTTGATATACGAACTCTCTACAAATCCACGGGCTGACGCAGAGTCATCGTATTTGGTAAAATGCGGCAAGGTCCGGTGTTCGAATCCATAAGGGATTCTGCCTTTTTCCACATTTTGTTGTCCCAAACATGCCGTCATTTGTTGAATATTGAGCTCCGAACCTTTGGACCCGGCATTGAACATACCCACAAAGCGATTTTCGGTATTCAAATTTTTAAGGGCTACTCTACCCGCATCGTTTTGAGCTTTATTAAGAATGTTTTTAACTTTGTTTTCAAATTCTTCTTCGTTGGTCCTACCAGAGTTGTTTTCAAAAATACCAATCTGTACTTGAGCAATAAGATTATTGACCTCTTCTTTTTTGCTGGTCAAGATAGAAGTAATACTATTATTGGTTTCCGTGTCTGTAATCAGGTCACTGATACCAACGCTGAAAGAACTGGTTTTCATGTATTCAGTTACAACATCTTGTAAGTTATCTATGAACTTTGCAGAAGCCATGTTACCAAAGTCGTTACAAATACGATGAATAATACCCTTGGTTCCAGAACCAAGGATGCCCTTGTCCATTTGACCGCGAATATACTTGCCGTTGATGATTTCGACCACGTTGTTACTGGACTCTTTGTTTTCCTTTTCATCGTCGTATTGTTTGTTTTTGACTTTTAAAGAAAGAGGTGGAAGAATTTGAGATAAAATATCAAAATTGGTAATTGATTGTTTTTTATTTTTGTTCCACTTGTCTACATCCAGTTCTTTAAACATCATGAGTAAGTTCATGGCATCTTTTTGTGAAAAGGATATATGTTTTCGGGTAAATCGATAAGACCCAAGCATAGAGTCTTGATAAATTCCAATAATCGCCGAATTATTTGCTGGACTGATGATTTGATAAGGAACTGCCGCTAAGTTTTGTAACTCGGCTTCTGCTTCCACTCCTTGTGGCATATGTAAATTCATTTCATCTCCATCAAAATCGGCATTATATGGTTTGGTATCGGCCACATTCATACGGAATGTATCTCCCGTCATCATGATTCTGGCGATATGTGCCATCATGCTCATTTTGTGTAAAGTGGGTTGTCTGTTGAAGAGAATAACATCGCCGTCCATCATATGTCTATGTACAATATCACCGTTTTCTAGTTCCAGACCTTTGTTGATATAGTATCGCAGGGATATCACGTCACCATTCTTTTTCTCCAATACTTTGGCTCCGGGATATACATCCGGTCCATTTTGTACAAGTTTGGTTAAAAAGTCACGATTGCGGTCATTCACCACCACTGGTTTGGTAATGTTTTTGGCGATTTTAAGAGGAATTCCCAATTCTCGTATGGAAATGTTGGGGTCAGCAGTGATGACAGAACGGGCACTATAGTCCACTCTTTTGGCCATCAAGTTCCCTCTCATTCGGCCGCCTTTTCCACTGAGTCGGTCTTTGATAGATTTGAATGGTCTACCAGAACGTTGTGCCACAGGACTGGCGCCTTGTATTTTGTTATCCACCAAAGAAGCGATATGGTATTGTAAGACGACAGACAAGTCATTGATGATATTTTCAGGTGCATTTTTTTGTATTTTATCTTGTAACTCGTTATTGATTTTGATAATATTCACCAAAATGTGTGTCAAGTCGTCTTCGGACCTTTGCTGAGCGTCATGTTTGACCGATGGTCTTACTGCAGGTGGAGGGACTCCCAGTACTTGACATACCATCCAGTCGGGTCTGGACCAAAGCGGGCTGAATCCCATAAACGTGACATCTTCGTCAGATATGCGTTTAAAGATTTTGACCACCAACTCAGGCGTTAATGGAATGACAATGGTATTTTCGCCTTCATCCGATGTGTTTTTCCATTCAGCAAACAAGGATGCGATGCCTCCTTTTTTGACTTTAGGTTGTAATGAGCCACATCCGTCTTCGCTATCTTTTCCACATCGAGTGACAGTTTTACATTGTTCAAATACATATTTCCATCTGGCTTGGTTGGGTAGTTTGAGTGCTTGTCGGTATTTATGTTTGGAGATTAATAGTTTGCTACATTTGAAACAAACACATCTCAGTACTTTTTGAATGGTATTGAGGTATTGAATATAAAACACTGGACGAGAAAGTTCGATATGACCAAAATAACCCGGGGTTTGAATATGGTCTAGACCATCGGTAGGATTGATGAGTCCGGATTCCAATACACCCATGCGCGGGTCAAAAAGGCCATTGATGACAGGTTTATTATTAATATAAGATTCTTTGCTGGTGATTTCGGCGACTGACCCTTTTCTAATTTCTTCAGGGGATAAAATGCTAAATTGGATACCAATAATTTTTGAAGTGTGAACGTTTTTTTGCATCTATTTTATATACTAAGATATATTTAGATTGTTTTTTATTTCAATTTTATTGATATATGTAGTATAGGGTAAAAAATTGAAATAAAAGAATATAGAAATATATTACCTTATTATAAAGTATGCCGAAAGATAGTCAACCAAAAATGTATGTTAAAGATGCCACCAGAGAATCCAAAGAAACAAAACATAAAACAAATAACAAGAACAACAGTAGTAATAAGGATAACAAAGGCAACCAAAGTAAATCTCAATATAAAAAAAAAGGCGTAAACAGAAGGAAAAAAAAGATACATTCTAGTGACGATGATAGTGATGGCGATAACGATGATATGTCTACAATATATTCAACGGATGATGACGAAGATATAGATAACTTTTATGACGACGATAACGAATCGTTGGTGCGCAAAAAATATGTAACTAGGTCTTGTAGACAGCTTTCACCTAAAAAGAAAGAACAAGTATACTATGATGACAGCTATAGCGAGAGCGATAGCAATAGCAATAGTGATAGTGACTACCATGAGTGTGATGATTACGACCATGACGAGGACGAGGAAGAGGACGAGGACGAGGACGAATATATAGAACAGGAAAATAAATTAAAGTCAAAAATTAATAATAAACGTAAAAATAACAACAATCAAAAAAAACAAACTGAAAAGTTTAATATTATCTTGGTTACTGGAGGTGCGAGTAAAAAGAGGGATGATTATGATACAGAAGAAGAAGAATGTTGGGAAACTACTAGTGAGGTCATGACAGAAAACGAAGATGACCCTATTAGTAGCAGCGAGAGTGAAAGCGAAAAAGAAGAGAAACCCAAG
>Ga0209189_1000752_pt1 | contig 25706 bp, 23 predicted proteins | sample C_130820_EF_Meta_FD_187308 | JGI IMG/M metagenome (GOLD analysis project Ga0209189, IMG submission 187308) | Freshwater microbial communities from Lake Croche, Canada to study carbon cycling - C_130820_EF_MetaG (SPAdes) (version 3) | ecosystem: Environmental > Aquatic > Freshwater > Lake... | reverse complement strand
ACACAAATTTATCATGCACATTGATGATTTCGGGTACACTAAACATTTTGTCAACACTTGATTCATAGGCCGAACCATCAGATTTTTTGAAGAAAAGCTTGTAAGTATTGCCCGCTTTAGCCCTAAAGTTGGCGGGTAAGGTATATTTTCCTAAACCTTTCTCTATAAATGGAATCCTTGTTATTCCATTTACTTCCAACTCAGCCGATACTTTTAACACAGGAATTGCAACGACTTTTCCTGACGAATTTACTGACTCAGTTATGCTAATAGTTTGCTCTTCGCTGCTATCGGTGAGGGTTGCTTCTATGGTCAGTAATCTTAAATCGCTTTTTACATTTAGATTAAAAGGTTCAACACAAGAGCAAATCCATAAGGCTATTGTTCCAATCAATAGTATGATGTTTCTGTTCATAATGAAGCCCTTTATTTTAGTTGAGTTTTAGTTTTATTAGGGAAAAATCAAAAATCGAGTTGATAACTTAAAATTGGCACTAAACCACTACCTGATTTTCGTGGTTCGAGTTTATTTGTAACGCTATTATATTGTACACTTGTATAGTTTATTTGATTCGTAGCATTCTGCATATCAAGAGAAACTACCGAAGCAAATCTTTTGCGATTTGTGCGATACGATATCCGCCCATCAATTCTAAAATAATTGGGAGCAAATGCGGCGTAGTCAGCTCCTTTGAGTGCCACATAACGTTTTTGTTTGGCCGATTCTACAGCATCAATTGGTGTATAGCGATACCCTCCGTTGAAAATTGAACGTCCACCAATTTGGAATACTGAACCGTTTTTAAGAGAAAACTCTCGTCCGAAAGTAAGAGCGGTACTAAAACGGTCGTTGAAGGCCGAATTATAAATACTTCCATCGAGTGTTTGATATTTAGCATCGAAGATTGAGCCAGTGATAAGTAAATAGTATTTTTTTGAGAAAAAACGCTCAACCGACATGTCAATTCCTTTATTTTTTCCTTTTCCTTTGCTAACGGCTGAAGTCTCAGGGAAACTTTCAGCATAATTGAGCATCCAATAAGTAGAACCAATTTTGGTTTCAACAGGTACTCTATTTATTAACTGATAATAGGCTTCCATCGAAAACTTCCAAAGTTTTGGTGTGATATAATTATAGCTCAAAATAAAATGATTTGAGCGTGGAAACTGTAAGTTAGAATTGGCTTTGGTAGTAGTTATTTTGCCATCGAGACTATCTTTTCGGACATAAAAGTAGGCACTCATCGGCAAAAACTGACTATGAAGTCCATACGCAAAACTTATACTATGAGCATTTGGCGAGCGATATTGAATCGAAAATCGAGGTTCTAACGATGAAGTTTTATTCAAAGCCAAATACATTAAGTGCAAGCCTGCATTCATTGTTAAGCCTTTTGCTACATTCTGCACAACTTGAGCAAAAACTTGAATAGTTTGAGTATTGCCACTACCACTTACCGAAGTTTGTCTGCCAGCATTAAATTGATTAATGTCTGAAACGTTGCGTCTTGGAGCAGTTTCCTTGAAAAATACAAAATCGACTAAATTTAAAATTGCTCCAGCTTTGAAACGAGTTTTGGTACTCAATTTATAGTTATAAGCCACTGATATTGCCAATCGAGACTCTTCATACTTTTGAGTTTCGTAGCGATAAGGTATATTTTTTAGATTTAAAGTATCTGCTGTACGATTAATAGAGCTACCAATAGCAGCAATGACGAATTTTAATGAAGATTTTTCGTTGAGGTTAGCATTGAACGTAACGCCAACGGCACCCATATTTGCAGGTCTAATACGGTCTTCCCAATTATCAGATTTACCCAAAATACGCTTTTGAGGGTCTTCTACTGGAAGATAGTGCTCTTCACTCATACCTCCAAGCCCAAAAATGGTCGTGGTCTTTTTTCCATCTTTGCTATGAAATGCCAAATTGAATGACAGGTCTTGAAAGTTATTAGTTACACGCTCACCGACCAAATAAATGCCCATTTGGCTCAACAAGCCCAAAGTAGAATATCGGTAATTGACCAAATATGATGAACGACCTTCCTGAATCGCACCTTCGTTAGAAAAATCCAGTCCTAAAACACCAATCTTGGCTCTATATTGCTGTTTTTGTTGATTTCCTTCTCTAAAACGAATATCAAATGCACCCGAAAGTGCATTGCCATATTCGGCGGGCATTCCACCTGTAAAAAAATCAGAACGACTCATCAATTGTGCAGAAAAAACTGTTATTCCACCGCCGCCTGAGCCTGGTTGAGCAAAATGATTAGGATTGGGAATGTCAATGCCTTCAAGCCGCCATAATATACCAAAAGGCGAATTTCCTCTGACAATAATCTTATTTTCTGACTCATCTCGCCCTGCTTTTACCCCAGGATACGAAAGAGCCATGCGACCAGGATCATTGACCGATGCAGGAATCCGTTCGGTTTCTTCGGTTGTAAAAGACCTAGCACTTACATAGGCCAAATCGTTAACAGGCCTACTGGTATTTTGAGAAGCAGTAACCTTTACTTCTTGTAGTTCGCCTGTACTTTCTTTCAAATCAATCGAAAGGACTACTTCCCTAACTGAGTTTAAGATAAATTCTTCGCTTGAAAATGTTTCATAACCAATAGAAGTACATTTCACCGAGCGACGGCCGATGTTTACATTAAGGATTGAAAATTTCCCAGAAGCATCGCTTACCGCTCCTTGCGTAGAGCCAATGACTGATACTGAAGCCCCAATCACGGGTTGGCGAGTTACACGATCAATGACCGTTCCGCTGATAGTCTGGGTTTTGTTTTGTGCAAAAACCGTAATACTATAAAACGTTAAAATTAACCAAGTAAGAGAAAGATACTTCATCGAAACTAAAGTGTTTGAAGGTAAATACGTTCAAATTTATAAAAATCTTTGAATATTTTTACTTATTAACCGTTTTTTGCGATGTAGCGTTTATCTTTGATTTTTAGAATAACCATTAATTTGAAATTATAATACTCTACCTTAATCATGAAAAAAACTTTTTTAATTTTAGTTTTAGCTTTGTCATATTTAACTGACTTTGCCCAAAACAATATTCCTAAAATCCTGCCCGAACGTGAGCGTGCAAACGTCATTGACGAGCTCCTCGAAGACAAAATGACCAATCTTTTGCCTAAATTGATGCGAAAAGAGGGTATTGATATGTGGGTGATTATTTCGAGAGAATACAATGAAGACCCCGTAATGAAAACCATGTTGCCTGCGGTTTGGCTTTCGGCTCGCCGCCGAACAATCATGGTGTTTTTTGACAAAGGAGAGAAGGAGGGTGTCGAACGCTACGCCATTGCACGGTATGATGTCGGAAACTTGCTTAAAGGTGAATGGGATTTAAACACAAATCCAGACCAATGGGACGCTTTGATGAAAACTATCAAAGAGAAAAATCCGAAGAAAATTGGACTAAATTTCTCGAAATACTACGCACATGCCGATGGTTTGACTTTCACCGAGCAGAAAGAATTTATGGAAAAACTGCCTGCTGAGTTTCAAAATCGAGTAGTTTCTGCATCTAATTTGGCAGTAAATTGGCTCGAAACTCGCACTGAACGAGAAATGGCAATTTATCAACAAATCTGTCGAATTTCACACGAAATTATACAAGAAGCATTTTCGGATAAAGTTATTCAACCTGGCGTTACAACAACCGACGATGTAGTATGGTGGATGCGTCAGCGAGTAACTGATTTGGGTTTAGAAACTTGGTTTCACCCAACGGTAGATATTCAACGCTATGACCCCGAAAATTTCGACCATTTACGCACATTTTCGAAACGTCCGCAAAAACAAGTAATTATGGCTGGCGATTTACTTCATTGCGATTTCGGAATTACTTATTTACGCCTTAATACTGACCAACAGCAGCATGCTTACGTTTTGCGTGCAGGAGAAAGTGATGTGCCTGATTTTTTGAAAAAAGCCTTTAACCAAGGAAATCAAGTCCAAAATTGCTTGACTGATAATTTTAAAGCTGGCATGAGTGGCAATGATATTTTGGCAAAAGCCCTCGAACAATCTAAAAAGCAAGGTTTGAATGGAACAATTTATACGCACCCAATTGGCAATCACGGACACGCTGCTGGCCCAACAATTGGCATGTGGGATAACCAAGGAAAAACTATCGGTAGTGGAGATTATCCATTAAATACAAATACAGCTTATTCAATCGAACTCAACGCTTCGGTAGAATTGGTCGAATGGAAGAAAACTATCAGAATTATGCTCGAAGAAGATGGTTTTTTTGACGAAAAAGGATTTAGATACATTGATGGTCGCCAAACCGAAATCTTGCCTATTCCAAGGGTTTTGAATGGAGTGAAATAATTTGAATTTTACGAATAGAATTTAATGTTGGATAAAACAAAAGTAAAAGCAATTATATTCGATGTTGACGGAACATTGCGTGATACAGACAACGAAATGGTGCGAAGCATAGAATTATTTTTGTTAAAATTTGAATTTTTGATTTCGAGTAAAAAAGCTCAAACTGCTGCTCGAAGTATTGTAGTGAATATGGAAAACCCAGCCCAATTTATTTTGCATTATGCAGATAAATGGGGCTGGGATTCATTTATACATCAAATCATTCAAGGAATCAGATGGCTATTGAAGCCTTTCAAGAATACCCAAAATTTCCAAACCATCGAAGGTATAAAGCCAATGATTGTCGAATTGGCCAAACAATATCCTTTGGCCGTAGCAAGTGCGGGCGATGAACAATCCGTGAGAGCTTTTTTAGCACATGCCGATATTGCTCAATACTTTCAGTGTGTTGCTACGGCTCTGACTTGTCCGCATACAAAACCATTTGCCGACCCACTCGTTTGGGCGGCTTTACAGATGGGAGTGGAGGTTGAAAATTGCATCATGGTTGGCGATACTACCGTAGATATAATGGCAGGAAAAAATGCAAAAACTCAGACCGTTGCAGTTTTGTGCGGTTTTGGCGAAAGAAAAGAATTAGAAGCATTAAATCCAAATGTGATTTTATTGACAACTGCTGATTTAACGCTAATGTTGATTTAGTAAATTCAATAATTGGGTTTTGAAAATTTATGTAAATTATGAAAAGTAGTTTTTTTATTATAACTAATTGAATATCAATAGTTTATTAGGAAAGTAAACTACTTTTTAACTTTTTTATCTCGTGTCTCGAATCTCATATCTATAACTTATGAATACACTTTTGATTAAAATAATAATGATGCCCATAGTGATTGGAGGTGTGACAATTGCCAGCAAAAAATGGGGTAATTTGGTAGGGGGGATGATTGCAAGTTTACCTTGGATAGCGGGCCCAATTATGCTTTTTTTTACGATTGAGCAAGGTGTAGATTTTGCCGTAAATAGCGTAAAAGGCATTATGATGGGTATTGTTGGGGTTTTGGCTTTCTGTTTTGCTTATATTTATTCCGCACTTAAATCTAAATGGTACGTGAGTTTGGTTTTGGCTTATTGTGCCTTTGTTGCAACAACTGTTTTGCTTAAAACCTTCGAAAATTTCATGGGTTTGGAAGCATGGTTTTTGATTGCAGTAATACTGAGTTTGATTGGATTGAAATTTTTTCCTAAGTTAGAAACACAAGCAAGTTCGGGGCAGACTTTAAAATTTGATATTTATCTCCGAATGGTCATTATCACAGTTTTTGTGGCCTTAATCACTTATTTAGCTCAAATTTTAGGACCAACTTGGAGCGGAATACTAACGCCATTTCCTATTATAACTGCTATATTAGCTGCCTTTACGCATTATACACAAGGAGCGTATGGTACCTCAATTATTCTTCGGGGAATGCTAACTGGATTCATAGGTTTTGCTACCTTTTTGTTTTTGCAAGCAAAACTTTTACCTTATTTTCCGATTGCTACTACTTTTGCTATCGGTTTTGTCGTAAATATTCTATTAAATTTACTGATGCGTTCTGTGGTGAAACGTTATTTGTAGAATTATCTTTCGTTATAAAATTTGAATATCTGTAATAAATCTACTCTGTCTTTTACTGACAAATTATTTTGTTTGATAAATGCTTCAACCTCAGTTTTTTTATCAGACATCAGCTCCAAAATTTCTTTTTTATTGGTGTTAAGCTTCAAAACTTCTTTTCCTTGCGTAATAAATAACTGCTTGTCTTTTGTTATTTTGATGTCTTTACTTCCTGTATTGAAAGCCTCTACATAATCAGGTTTTTGGATATTTACTCTTGTATATTCAAGCAATTTTACTTTCCCATCAACCAATAATTCGAAAAAACTTGGTTTAATTTTATCGTCATTATCAATAAATTCGAGAGTGCTTACGTAGTTTTTAGGTAACTGATTAGGCTTTTGTAAAGTAAAACTTTTAATGAGTGTTCCCGAAATGGCTTTCACTCCTTCGTGCGTATTAAATTCTACATCATTTCCGTACAAAATAACCTTAATCTGAACATCAGTAAGCGAGTCGAGCTTTACACTTCCTTTTGGCGTTGAAATAGTTTTAGGATAAAATCTGACAGTGGCAAGTGACCAATCTTGGTCGAGATAGTAAGAACCCAGCACTTCGGAAGTACGAGTGTCGAAACCGTAAAGCATTGTTGAGGTATGTTGCCCAACCTTTAATCCACCCACATTAAGTGCATCTTTGGTATTTTGCATCATGTTATTCTGAGCAAAAACAGTAGTTCCGATTAGAAACAATACAACACTTGTCAGCTTTTTCATAGCTACTGGAATATTAAATTTGCGGCGTTTTATGATTAAAAACCAACATATTTATTCAATTAATGATTAGTGAAATCTAATAACTGATTAGTGAAGAAAAACTTCCCTAAATCACTAAATTTACTATTAATAACATGACAGTAAGGAGAATAAGCAAAGCTGTCTGACGGAATTCTGAACGATAGTTGTCTGCATTTTTTTTAAGACTTCTAAGCGAAAGTAACCCAAAAAATAAACATCCACCACCAAAAACTCCAAGTGCAATTGACTTAAACATTGGAGAAGGTATTTGAGCAGGAGCAAAGATTAAGCCCATAAATAATACTATTATTATCCACTTATAATTTTGATTCGATAAAAATGTCATGATTTTTTAGTTTTTGGTTTCTAAATCTGGATTTTCTTCACTGATATTTTTCGATGTCTCTTCTGTTAATCTAAATTGTTGATCTTCGGCTACTATTTCAGTCACTTCTTCGTTTATTTCCTTGTTCATCTTTCCTTCTGCTTCTAAGGTTTCTTCCAAAGTTTCGCCTGAAATTTCGATATGGCCTGAAACTTCATCATTTATGTTTTCTTCTTCGATTGCAGTTGGTTTTTGAATATTGTCAAATTCAAAGAATCGTTGTTGGAAAATTAGAATACTAACAACACCGCAAAAAATACAAGCATCGGCAAAATTGAAAATTGGAGTTGTGTTATAATCTCCCCCAATGAATGGAATCCAGTCTGGATACTGACCATCAAGCCCATTCGCATAAAACATATCAATTACTTGCCCATGAAACCAAGGAGTTGAAACGCCCATAGGTGCATTATTTAAGAAAACACCATAAAAAGTACTGTCAATTACGTTTCCAATAGCTCCACCCAAAACAGCTGCTATCGACCAAAGTAAACCTGAATGTGCATTTCTTTGTGCTAAATGCACCAAATACCAGCATATTCCAACCATTGCACCTAAGCGAAATGTGGTCAAAATCAACTTGCCATACTCACCGCCAAGTTCCATTCCGAAAGCCATTCCTTTGTTTTCAACATAATGTAATTTAAAAAAATCAGGAATTAGGTCAATTTCGCCATAATGATTAGGTAAAACATCATAATACATCCAAAGTTTGATTGCTTGGTCAAGCAGAATCAATATAAATGTTAAGAATAAAAACTTGTACGGAGATTTTCCTTTTAAAGCAATGTCAGACATGCGTGAAATTTTATTTACTAAAACAATTGTATATTTATCAACCAACAAAAATAGACTAAACTCTTGAAAAGTCTATAAATTTATTGAATTTAGTGATTAAGGACTTGTTTACTAATCGTTAAAGATTGATGTTTTTGTCGAAAATTGATTAATAAATTTCAACAATCTTTAAACAAAACAAACAAATTTTAACAAGTCCTAAGCAGCTTTATTTGTTCGGCGTTCCCGCTCTTTTTTTACCAATAAATATTCTCGACTGCTTTGTCCAGCAATTGAAGAGTTTTCTTCAGCACGACGGAATAAATATGGCATAACGGCCTCTACCGGCCCGTAAGGTACATATTTCGCTACATTAAAGCCCGAATTTGCCAAATTGTACGAAATATTGTCGCTCATTCCCAAAAGCTGGGCAAACCATATTCGAGCATCATTTTTAGCAATTCCATTGTCTTCCATCAATTTTACACATAACAAGCAACTTTCCTCATTATGAGTACCAAGGCAAATCGAAAGGACATCAATATTTTCAATGGCAAAATGCACAGCTTTATCAAAATCAATGTCGGTTTCTTCTTTTGTAGTGTGAATTGGGCTTTTATATTCCTTTTCGGCGGCACGGCGGCGTTCTTTTTCAATGTATGCTCCACGCACTAGTTTTCCGCCAACGGTATAACCTTGATTACGTCCTTTTTCACAAGCTTTAATTAGGTTATCGAGACTTTCCCAACGATATAGCTGATAAGTGTTATAGACAATAGTTTGGCCTCCTACGTTATATTTTTTCATCATTTCGTAGCAAATATTATCAATAACATCTTGAATCCAAGTTTCTTCGGCATCCAAAAAAATCTTCACATTAAGTTCGGCAGCCAATTTACAAAGTCTATCAACTCGATTATGTACTCTTTCAAAAGCGGCTTTATCTTCAGCTGTTAAATTTTCTTCGTATTCTTGTACTTTTTCAAGAAGGTCAACTGAGCCAATTCCTGATATTTTAAATACTGAAAATGGAATATCAGTTGTTTGTTGTGCTGCTTTTTTGATGGTTTTTACTAATTCTACAGTAGTTTTATCAAAATCCTTTTCATTGTCTTCGCCTTCAACCGAATAGTCAAGTATTGTCCCTATTTTTCCCTTTGCCAAATTTTCTATTGTTTTTTGACAGGTTTCTATACTTTCTCCACCACAAAATTGGTTAAATAAAGTATTTTTGATAAGAAATTTTACAGGTAAACCTAATTTGAGTGTTAATTTTATAAAAAAAGTTCCTATCTTTACAAGCCAATTTTGATTCATCATCGCAAAGATTAAATATGTTTTGCGAAGCTTACTATTTGACTGATGAGCAAAGGCAACGGACGTATCCTCAAAACTCAGATGATGATTCTGCGTAGCAGTTTTCATTTTTGTAGATTTTAAATTTTTTAAAATTTTTAGTTTTGATGATAATTTGTATTATTTCAAGAGAAAATATTACTAAGAAATAGTTCCTGTTTGAAATATGGTGCAAATATATTACATTTAAAGAGTATTTTTTTTGATTTTTTTATAAAAGCGAGTTACCTCGCTCCTTTAATTAACTAATGAAAGCAAATTTAGACGTACTTCCTCTTAGCAGTTGGATTGATACCGCAGGGAAGCCATTGATTATCGCTGGGCCATGTAGTGCCGAGACCGAAGAACAAGTTTCGGAAACCGTATCTCGCATCGCCAAAGAAGGCTATGCACATGTGATACGTGCGGGTGTATGGAAACCTCGTACTCGCCCGGGTAGTTTTGAAGGCATGGGAGAAGCTGCTTTGCCGTGGTTGGTTGAAGCAAAAAAACAAACTGGTTTACCAATAGCAATTGAAGTAGCTACGCCTCAACATATCGAGTTGGCATTGAAATATGGCATCGACATCCTTTGGATTGGTGCAAGAACAACCGTAAACCCTTTTAACGTACAGGATTTAGCTGATGCTTTGAAAGGTGTTGATGTGCCAGTATTAATCAAAAACCCAGTAAATCCAGATTTAGCCCTTTGGGTAGGTGCTTTTGAGCGTATCGCTGGAGCAGGTATTAAGAAAATGGCGGCTATTCACCGTGGTTTTTCGAATGCACAGGAAACAAAATTCCGTAATTCGCCAATGTGGCAAATTGCTGTTGAGTTGAAAACTCTTTTTCCTCAATTACCAATCATCGGTGACCCAAGCCACATGGCCGGGAAACGTGATTATTTATATGAATTGTCTCAACGTGCTTTAGATTTAAATTATGATGGTTTAATTATCGAATCGCACCGCAATCCTGATGAAGCATGGTCTGATGCCTCTCAACAATTGACTCCAGAAGCTTTGGGCGAAATGTTGAAATCGTTGGAAATTCGTAAGGCATCTTACGGTGTAGAATTCCAAAATGAATTAGACCAATTACGTCAAAAAATTGATAATATCGACCGTGAATTACTTGAAGTTTTAGCAGCTCGTATGTCAGTTGTTGAAAAATTGGGGGAATACAAGCGTGAAAATAACGTAGCTGTTTTGCAACTTGACCGTTGGAAAGAATTGCATAACAATCGTGCTGATTTAGGTAAAAAATTGAACCTTTACCCTGAATTAGTTGAAGAAATGTTCAAATTGATTCACATGGAATCTATCCGTAAGCAAACAGAGGTGATGAATAATCAACCTGCGTAATTTACGTCCAAAAAAAACTAAACGTGTCACACTTTAAAACTGTGGCACGTTTTTTTGTGCTTAATGAAAATATTTCCACATTTTCATCTTGAAGAATAATTGTTTTGTTTGCTTAGTCATGGCTTCCATATTTATTTCTCGGTTGAAACAAATCGAAGTTTGTGAAGCCAATAAATAGAAACAATCTCGTTTCTTGGGTAAATATTTAGAGATTAGTGGCTTATTTTGTAGGAAAAGTAGGTTATTCCTAAAAATAGGTTGAATTTTATTGAAATTAATCGACGGAATAAATGAAGGGTGAGAGCGGTAAATATCTATTTGGGCGAAACTAAAGTTGGAATTAAGCAAAAATACTAAGATAACTAGTACTTTTTTCATGGCAGATTTATGTTTAGACATTTTACTACAAACGAACGATTTTGAGCAAAATTTCAAACCGAAATAGCATAATTCTCAATTCTCAATTCTTAATTCCTAATTCTTGTCTATCTTTACAAAAAAAACATTAAAAAAGTGAGTAAATACGCAACAACCGAAATCACGAGTGCCGAAATTCCTTCGGATAATCCTGTTCATCAACGTCTATATTTTCCGTATGTAGAGGCGGCAAAAATTATCCATGGAAATGTTTTAGAATTAGGCTGTGGCTGGGGACGTGGCGTTGAAACGCTCATCGAAAAATGTGACCATTATACTGGACTTGATAAAAATCAACCTTTGATTGACCAACTGCAAGCGGCCTATCCGAAACATACTTTTAGCACTGCCGATTTACCGCATCTTTCTGCTTTTAATGATAATACCTTTGATTATGTAGTAACTTTTCAAGTAATCGAACATATTAAAGACGACAATAAATTTTTGTCAGAAATTGTTCGCGTGTTAAAACCAAAAGGGCGAGTTTTGCTTACAACCGTTAACCGTCCATATTCATTAAGTCGTAATCCTTGGCATATACGTGAATATGATACGCAAGAGTTACGCTCTTTGATGCAAAAATACTTCTCTAAAGTAGAAACTATGGGTGTAGGTGGAAACAAAAAAGTATGGGATTATTATGAAGAAAATAAGCAATCGGTCAATAAAATCATGCGTTTCGATGTGCTTGATTTACAGCATCGCTTGCCAGCTTGGATGCTGCGTGGGCCATACGAGTTTTTGAATCGTTTCAATAGAAATAAACTAATGGCCGAAACTGGTACTTTGGCAGCCTCAATTGAGGTAACTGACTTTTATGTTTCTTACGAGCCTGAAAAATGTATAGATTTCTTTTTTGTGGCTACTAAGTAAAAAATATTACTATGTACTTAGTTTCGGATAGAACAACCTCTAAAAGTACTGATTTTCAATCACTTGTTCAAAACCTTGACGCCTACTTAATTGTTGTCAATGGTGAGAGTCATTCATTTTTTAATCAATATAATCAAATCAATCATCTTAAAAATTGTATTGTAGTTTATGCCAATAATGAACCTATTGGTTGTGGTGCATTGAAGATTTTTGAAAATGAAATAATGGAGATAAAACGAATGTATGTGAAAGAAAACTACAGAGGTAAAGGTGTAGCAAAGTTTATCTTAGCCGCTTTAGAACAATGGGCAAAAGAAATGGGAAATAAGGCTTGTGTCTTGGAAACCAGTAAAACTATGCTCGATGCGGTTAGCCTTTATAAAAATTTTGGATATTTAAGAATTCCAAATTATGGGCAATATATAGGTGTAGAAGTAAGTATTTGCTTCAAAAAAATAATATAGCAAGCCGTTTTCGATGCACCTATACCTCCACATACCTTTCTGCCGTCAGGCTTGTAATTACTGTGATTTTCATTTCAGTACGAATCTGACTTTAAAAGCTACGGTCGTAGAATCCATCTGTAAAGAAATAGATTTGCAGGCTAACTACTTGAAAAGCAAGCGATTAGAAACCATTTATTTTGGTGGAGGAACACCTTCATTGCTCAGTTTGAATGAGCTGCATGATATTTTTGAGACAATCAAAAAATATTATATTTTCGCCGACGATATTGAGATAACAATGGAAGCCAACCCCGACGACATCAATCGTGACCGTCTGGCGATTCTGCAAAGATTTGGGTTTAATCGACTAAGTATTGGGATTCAATCTTTTGATGATAATCACCTGAAATACCTCAATCGGATTCATAATTCACAGCACGCTGAAGATTGTGTGCGATTAGCTCAAGAAATGGGGTTCGAGAATCTTACAATTGATTTGATTTACGGTATTAATCCATTGCTAACGTTGCCTAAAAAACTACAAAAAACTCAGACAGAGTTTACAAAGGGCGTGCATCAGATTTGGCAACGAGATTTAGAAAAAGCAATTTCGTTGAATGTTCCACATATTTCGTCATATTGCTTGACGATTGAACCTAAAACTGTTTTTGGTAAATGGTTGCAAATCAATAAGATACCGCCAATTGATGAAGAATTTGCTTCGCAGCAATTTGATATTTTGGTGAATACTTTGGCTGCAAATGGTTATGATCAGTATGAGATCTCAAATTTTTGTAGAGATAATCGCTATTCCCGACACAATACTTCGTATTGGAAACGCCATGAATATTTGGGTATTGGGCCTTCGGCTCACTCTTTTAATGGAGAATCTCGCCAATTTAATGTATCGAATAATCCTGCTTATATCAAGGCTCTGAAACTAGGACAAGTTCCTGCGGATTATGAGGTTTTAACTCCCGAAGAAAAGGTCAACGATTACATAATGACTGGCCTACGCACCAAATGGGGCTGTGATCTGTCAGAAATTGAAAAAATGGTTGGCCAAAAATGGCTAAAATTTAATGAAGAGGTACTTCGCCAAAATCTTTCTCAAGATTTTTTAAAGCTTGATAATCAGCTGCTTATGCTTACCCAAAAAGGTAAATTATTTGCCGATAGGATAGCGAGCGATTTGTTTTTAGTATAATTAAATTAACCGCTCAAAAATCTCCTTTACCTGCAAATCTCCAAAGCCGTAAATCCCTTCTCTGGCTGAAAACTCAGCAAATACTTCTTGAAAATCTTTTGATTGAGTTTCTACAATATATTTTATAACTCTTTCTGGTCTTCCTTTAGAATTACCTTTCGGAAATCTATCAATATGAGCGTTACAAACTTCTTCTAGGTATTGAAAACAATTAGTACTTTGTTTCGATAATTCTTTTAGTTTTACGAAATCTTGACTTTTGTAAGCAGCCCAAAGGTTTGTGCCTAATTCAATATCTTGTGATAGAAATATTACTTTTGATTTATAGGCTTTTTCAAGGGTTTCGGTTGTAGCTATCCCAAAACCTTTCCAAATGTCAGTGTCGTTTTCAATCACTGGAAAAACTCTGAAAAGTTTTAAATCAGCCCGTTTTGACAACAAACTAAGCACAAACCATTGATTTATTTGACAAAATAAATCATTTTCAAACCATAAATATACATCCGAACCTTCGGGTATCTGATTGATTTTAGCAAATTCTTGCACAACTTTTTGTTGATAATCATCTGCCCCAAAAGTTTCAGAAATAAAATTGGCTCTAACTTTCCAAAACTCTGATAAATTATCGGCAAAAACATTTCCATCAATCAAACATTCTCGACAAATGATGAAATCTTGATTGATTTTAGTGAGTTTTAGTTGTTCTGCTAAACAATCGCCGTTTAGAATGTGAAAGGTTTTCATGAGAAATGTTTTTCATAAAAAAAGCCATCTTTAAAGATGGCTTTTACAATATTCTTTTGCTAAACTACTGCTTCTCAGCAAATGGAATAATCAATTTTTCGCCTCGTTGAGCTATATTTTTAGACTTTTTATTGGCTTGCATAATGAGCGATTGTGGCACATCATATTTCTTGCTCACTACTCTGATAATATCGCCAGGACCAACTGTATGAATGGCTTTGATACGGATTTTAAGTTTGGTAACACCAACTTTTATTCCACTTTCATCAATACCAGAGTTCATTGCTTTGAGGGTTTCTTTCTTGATATTATAGCGATTTGCTATGCCAAAGAAAGTTTCACCTTCATTAACTGTATGTGTGTAAGACTCACCGCCAGCAGGAATTTCAATTTTTGGTTTTTCTTCCTTCGGTTTTTCCGCTTTGGGTTTCTCTTCTTTTGTTTTTTCTTCTTTTAGAGCTGTCGCTTCATTTTTGTCTCCAACCTTTGGTACTGAAACTTCTGGTAAAACATTTGTAACAGGATTTGTGTTTTCTGTTTCTGAAGCAGCAACTTCTTCTTCTGGTTGATTCCTAATGGCTTTTGCAACTGTATCTGCAGGAACTGCGGTTAGGTCATCGCTACCCGAAGTATCATCAGACATATACTTCCAGCCAATATAAAGTAAAGCACAAATAATGCCGACAAGTACTAATAATACAGCCATTGGCAGGTTACGAGTAGGCTCTTTGGGACGTTCATTACGTTGTTCTTGATTTTCTCGGTCTTCGAACTGCATGGTAAAAGGTATTTTGATTTATAATTAGGAAAACAAGTTATTTAATTAATATTATTTTTATCAATAATTACAGATAGATAAAATTGTGATAATTATCTACCACTCAGTATACTTTTATCTCAAACAAACTTAAACAAGCTCCTTCATAATGCTTTGGTAAACCTTCGGATTTTTGTAAGGTTGTAAGTCCAAGAAACTCAAATCCACAACTTTGATAATAAGTAATCAACGAGTCATTATCGCCCCAAGTATCCATTCTGATAAACTGTTTGTTGTGCTGTTTACAGAAATCTTTTGCCCATTCAATGATTATTTTCACGAAATGTTTACCTCTAAAAATTGGGTTTGTAACGATTCGGTGAATATATAATGCTGGTTCATTACTTTTATTGCCCCAAATCAGTTCATCATCAAATGTAATTGCAAAAATACAGGCAATTTGCTCATCTATAATAATTTTACATTGCCTATTTTCACTGATTTCAGTTTCAACTAATGAGCGTTCGAAACCTTGCCAATGTTTGTTAAACTTTGTTTTCTGAAAGCTGATGGCTTCATCATAAAGTCTGAAAATCGCATCAATATCTTCAAATGAACTGTTGAGTATTTGCATTAATTTTATATTGATTTCTGCAATTCTTCGTTCATTTCTTCTACCAAATCCTTTAAACCTTCTCTGTATGCTCTTAATTTTTTTGCAATTTCTTCATCATTAGAACCCAATATTTGAGCTGCCAAGATTCCTGCATTTTTTGCTCCATTGAGTGAAACCGTAGCAACTGGAACACCAGCTGGCATTTGAAGTATCGATAATATTGAATCCCAACCATCAATTGAATTACTTGATTTAATTGGCACACCAATAACTGGCAAAGTTGTACTAGACGAAACCATTCCCGGTAAGTGAGCCGCTCCGCCAGCACCTGCAATGATTACTTTCAGACCTCTCTTGCGAGCCGAAAGAGCATAATCAATCATTTTTTGAGGTGTACGATGTGCAGAAACAACCTCTTTTTCGTAAGGGATTCCGAACTGTTCTAATATTTCAACTGCTGCCGACATTACTTTCCAGTCGGACAAACTACCCATTATGACTCCAACCATGTTTTTGAGTTCTAAGTTCTAAGTTATGAGTTCTGAAATTGAAAGGGTTGATAACTCAGAATCGCCCGGACTACCCCGCCAGAACTCGTGACAAAGAAATTATTTCGTAATTATTTTTAGTTTTGCTTTTACAAAAATGACCTTTTCTTTTAATTTATCAAAATTTTGGTCGATAATCGTTACATGACCCATTTTGCGGAACGGTTTCGTTGTTTTCTTTCCATATAAAAAAGGATGTATACCCTCAATTGCTAAAACCTCGTTCATGCCTTCATAAACTGCCTCGCCCGAGTAGCTATCTTCGCCCAATAAATTAACCATAGCAGCTTTTGAGTGAGCTTTTGTGCTTCCCAATGGCAAATCAAAAATCGCTCTTAAATGTTGTTCGTACTGCGAAACATCGTTGGCTCTGATGCTTTGGTGACCGCTATTATGTGGGCGTGGAGCAACTTCATTAATTAAAATTTGTCCATCTTTTGTCAAAAACATTTCCACGGCCATTAATCCAACTATGCCAAAGGCTTCGGCTGTTTTGATAGCAATATTTTCTGCTTCAATTTCGATTTCTGGAGATATTTCAGCAGGTGAGAAAAGATATTCTACCAAATTGGCTTCTGGATGAAACACCATTTCAACAACAGGAAAAGTTTTGATTTCTCCGCTCGGATTCCGAGCAACAATTACGGCCAACTCCTTCTCAAAGTCAACCATTTTTTCTAGCACACTTGGTTGGTCGAATGCTTTTAACAAATCAGCTTCTGTGCGTAAAACTTGCACCCCTTTACCATCGTAACCACCCGTACCGAGTTTATGAACTGCTGGCAGAAAATCAAGATAGTTTTTTACATCGGCTTGGTTTTCTGTCAAAATAAAATCGGCGGTAGGAAGATTATTGTCTTTATAAAATTGCTTTTGAATTCGTTTATCTTGAATCAATCGGAGAACAGAAGGTTGTGGATATACCAATTTACCCTGTTTTTCAAGTGCTTCAAGTGCCTCTATATTTACGTTCTCAATTTCGATTGTAATAATATCACAGTTTTGCCCGAAAGCCATTACAGTATCGTAATCATTTAGTGAACCATTGACAAATTTATGAGCAATGTGCTTGCATGGTGCATCGGGGTCGGGATCCAGTGATTTTATGATAAAGTCGAAGTCAATGGCAGCTTGAATAATCATTCTGCCCAATTGGCCACCGCCAAGAATACCGAGTTTTGTTGAGTTATTGAATTGCACTAAGAAGTTTTTTGTGCAAATATAGGCATGGCTGTATCGAAAAACAATCTATGTGATTTGCGTTTTACGATTTACAAATTAAGAATATTCTAAATGTCTCATAATCAATAGATTATTACTGAATATCTTAGGTGAAAATTCATTAAAAAGGCTATGTTATTATTTAAAAAAGCATTAAAACTGTTTTTTTTAAAATTTCAAAGATTTACGAAATGTGAATGATAAAATTCGTTAAGGCATTGTGGACATTTAACTTTTTATTTGTTTCCAATTTTTTGCTCTGCAAAACCACAATCCAATATACAAATAGGTAAAGCAAAAAGTGCTACACCAAGTATGCTAATTAAACCTCCGATGATTTTCCCGTTAGGAGTAATAAGGCGATAAACAGCATCTCCAAGTGTTGTCATGACGTTTACACCCCACCACATTGCTTCTGGAATACTTGAAAATTTATTTGCCTGCACTTTGTGTATGAAATAGAAAAGTATACCTAAAGAAACAATACTGTAATTACAATGACTTAGAAAACCTCAAAATCAGGCAAAAATTGAAATTGTTTGTTGTGAAAGCTAAGAACTGTATCTTAGATAATTGCAAAAGTATTTGGCTAGATTATGATTGGATTTTTGCTGGTTAATTCGAGAATATTGTACAAGTTTTTACGAAAATATACTTTCAGAATCATCAAATGTAAGTAGTATTTATTTTTTTAAATTAAGAAAAAAAGCTATTCCATATTGTAAAAAAGCAAAAATGGTCAATGATTTCTCATTGACCCATTTATTTGCTCAACTGATTATAGAAAATAAGATTATCGTTCTGCTTTATTTTGGTTGAAAGCTTTGCTTTCTTTTTTGCATTCTTTGGCCATTTGTTTATCGCAGCAGCTCATTTCTTTTTTTGCTGCCTCTCTACGAGCTTTACGACCACCTTTTTCTTTCTCAACTGCCAAGGCAACAGATGAAGTTAATGCTAACAATGTCAAAACTACAAATAACTTCTTCATGATTATAATATTTTATGATTTTAAATAGTAATAGTTTACTGACTAATTCTCAAATATTATACCAAGATTTTATTTATCAATCAATTGATGGTGAGAGTATGTGTAATTTCGGATGTTGGACTAAATTGAGCAGTTGCCGAGCAGTATTTTTCCATTGAAAGTTGAATAGCACGCTCAACTTTTGCTTGATCAAGCTGACCTTTGAATGCAAAATGTATATTTATTTTACTAAATGGACTCATTTCTGTTCCTTCAATTTTTACTCGCTCGCCATCAACCGAAATTCGGAGGTCTTCAACCACTTGGCGTTGTTTTTTCAAAATCAAAATTACATCAATTGCAGCACACCCCCCCAGACCCATCAAAAGCATTTCCATAGGTCTTGCTCCTAAGTTATGGCCGCCAATATCAACATTGGCATCCATATGATTTATTGTGCCCGATGCCCCGAAAGCTTCAAAATGGAAGGCATCATCTACTCTTACTAATTCAACTTTCATCTATATGCTGTTTTTCTGATAACGTATTCAAAGTAAAAGAAAGTTTCTCGAAACAAGAAATCTATTCTTGAGAATCTTTTGTGGTAAATTTTTATATAGGGTTTTATAATTTAATTTTAATGTTTAATTTTTGTCCAAAGGAACGACCAAGCAGGCCTTTTCTACAATATACATTATTGATGGTGTTTTATCATTCTATAAAGGATTTTATAAGACAAAGTGATAAGTTTAAGTTAAAAAATGATTATTGGTAAAAAACCTATTTTCATCGATTTTGATGTTTTATTTCTATAAATTGCTAAAATTGAAACGTGTAAATGCCTATTTGTTAAAAATATTATTGTATTATTCTAATAATTTAATTTATTATAAAAAGAAAGTATACCAAATATTATTTGGCTATATGTTGTTTTTGCAAAATATTAAAGAAAATACTTGACACGTATCAGATTATTATTTTATATTTGTATTATAAACAGCGAAACAATGAGAAATAACATAGACAAAGAAACTTACATGTGGTCATTTAAGATATTTACACTACTTGGAAGCCTACTTTTGTTAGTCAATGTTTTCTTATACTTTTCAATAGACCCGATGCACGCAATGGCATTTAAGTTTGCTAGTTTTACTTTTTGCTTGTTGTTGGCTGTTGTAGTTTGGATGCGTTTAGAATACCTAAAAGCGTTTCAAGAAGCTACTTACAAAGCTCGTCGTGTACCAATGTGGGCTTCGATTTTTGTATTTGTGTTTACAGCTTTTTCAAGATTTTTCTAATACACTTACCTAAATTAACTATATAAAATTTGTAAGGGTAAAATGGCTTTGGTTGTTTTGCTCTTTTTTTATGCAGTTTTGTCAGTCTTATATATCCATAAATTCTTCAATTTCTGCCTTTTTGTCGTTTGTTGTTTATAGTTTTGACCTATTTTTAGTCATTATTTCCGAAAAATATATATCTGCATACTTTTTGATGATAGTTTTACATCACACAATTTATAAAAACTGTGGATGACAAGTTGGAAACTTGTGCTACTAAAACAACATAAAATGATGAATTTTAATCAATACACAATCAAAGCCCAAGAAGTGATTCAAAAGGCTACTGAAATTGCCCTTGCCAACGGGCAACAAGCCATTGAAACGGGACATATTCTAAAAGCTATTTTAGGTGAAGATGGCAATACTTCAGCTTTTCTACTTAAAAAAGCAGGTACAAAACAAGAAACAATTCAAGCAAAACTCGAAACAATTATTGCAACTTACCCAAAAGTTTCGGGTGGAACTGCTCAAGTTTATCTGAGCAATGATGCCAACGAAGCTTTAAGTAAAACTGCCAACTTAATAAAAGAATTTGGTGATGAATTCGTGAGTATTGAATTATTGCTTTTAAGTTTGTCCGCAGGGAAAGACTCGGTAGCTAGTTTGTTGAAAGAGAATAATTTGAATGAAAAAAACTTAAAAGTAGCCATAAAAGAATTAAGAGGAAACAACACAGTGAAAGACCAAAACGCCGAAAATACATACCAAGCCCTTTCTCGATATAGTAAAAATCTTAACGATTTGGCACGAAAAGGCAAAATTGACCCAGTTATTGGTCGTGATGAAGAAATCCGCCGAGTTTTACAGATTCTCTCACGTCGTACGAAAAATAACCCGATTTTATTGGGCGAACCTGGTGTTGGTAAAACTGCAATTGTAGAAGGTTTAGCTCAAAGAATTGTGTCGGGTGATGTTCCTGAAAACCTAAAATCAAAAACCATTGTTTCGCTTGATATGGGTTTGTTGATTGCGGGTGCAAAATATAAAGGTGAGTTTGAAGAGCGTCTGAAAGCCGTAATCAAAGAAGTGACTGATTCGGATGGAGAAATGGTTTTATTTATTGATGAAATTCACACACTAGTAGGGGCGGGTGCTGGCGGAGAAGGTGCAATGGATGCAGCAAATTTGTTGAAACCTGCTCTTTCTCGTGGAGAATTGCATACAATTGGTGCAACAACGCTTAATGAATACCAAAAATATATTGAGAAAGATAAGGCACTCGAACGTCGTTTTCAAACCGTTGTGGTTGATGAACCAAACGTGCAAGATGCGATTTCTATCTTACGTGGTATCAAAGATAAATACGAATTGCATCACGGTGTAAGAATCCAAGATGATGCCGTGATTGCGGCTGTTGAGTTATCGGATAGATATATTTCGGATAGATTTTTGCCCGATAAAGCCATTGATTTAATGGATGAAGCGGCATCGAAACTTCGCCTCGAAATGGATTCGATGCCCGAAGAATTGGATGAATTGAATCGTAAAATTATGCAACTCGAAATTGAGCGAGAAGCGATTCGCCGTGAAAATAATCGTGAAAAAGAGTCAGTTTTAAACAAAGACATTGCCGATTTGAGCGAAAAGCGTGATGATTTGAAGGCAAAATGGGAAAATGAAAAGGGTTCGTTGAATGAACTTCGCTCACTAAAAGAGCAAGTTGAGCAACTCAAACTCGAGGCTGACCAAGCCGAACGTGCGGGCGATTATGGAAAAGTGGCCGAGATTCGTTATGGAAAATTGATTGAAACCAATAAAAAACTCGATGAAATTCAGGCTAAGAACGACCAACAACCAGCCAATTTATTAAACGAAGAAGTTACTGCCGAAAATATTGCTGAAATTGTGGCTCGTTGGACGGGCGTTCCTGTAACAAAAATGTTGCAAAGTGAGCGTGAAAAATTATTGCATTTGGAAGATGAACTTCGCCGCCGAGTTGCAGGGCAGGAGGAAGCTATTGAGTTGGTAGCGGATGCTGTGCGTCGCTCTCGTGCAGGTATGCAAGACCCTAAAAAACCGATTGGAAGCTTCCTGTTTTTAGGAAGCACGGGTGTTGGTAAAACCGAATTGGCCAAAGCTTTGGCCGAATATTTATTTAATGATGATTCGGCAATGATTCGTATCGATATGAGTGAATACCAAGAACGCCACGCTGTAAGTCGTTTGGTGGGTTCGCCTCCAGGTTATGTGGGTTATGAAGAGGGTGGACAGTTAACCGAAGCGGTTAGACGTAAACCATACAGCGTTATTTTGTTGGATGAAATCGAAAAAGCTCATCCTGATGTGTGGAATATTTTATTGCAAGTGCTTGACGAAGGACGTTTGACTGATAATAAGGGTCGAACTGCCAATTTTAAAAATACCATTGTGATTATGACCTCGAATATTGGTAGTCATTTTATTCAAGATAAATACCTTGAATCGAAAGGTGATGATAAGGCTTGGCATTTGTTCTACAAAGAAGAAGCCAAAAACGATGTCATGAATTTGCTTAAGTCGTCTGTTAGACCAGAGTTTTTGAATCGTATCGACGAAATCGTATTGTTCGATCCATTGACCAAAATCAATATTCGTCGAATTGTGCAGATTCAATTTAAACAAATTCAAGCTCGTTTAGCCGAACAAGGTATCACGCTCGAAGCAACAGATGTGGTTTTGGATAGATTGGGTGAAGAAGGCTATGATATAACATTCGGAGCAAGACCACTCAAACGTGTGCTTCAACGTAGAGTTTTGAATGAATTATCGAAAGAGATTTTATCTGGAAAAGTGCAGAAAGACTCGGTTGTGATGATGGAACTCGGTTCAGAAGGTGAGATTATATTTGAAAATATAGCTTCAGTCGAAGAAGTCTTATAAGAAGTACAGGGTAAATTAGATTAATTTGAATAGGATGTAATTCCTGCGAGATGATTTTCTTGCAGGAGTTTTTTATCTCAAAACATCTTTATAAATAGGAAATAATTCTTCATGTGTCATGCCTGCTTTTGTGCGATTATCGTGAAGGATTTTTATATAATTATTGTCAATTTCAGTAAAAGCGGTTGGATTATATTCTAAATCAATCGTATCCCACATGATTGAGCGTTTGGTTGGTACGTGCGAAAATCCAATTGCATGACCGATTTCGTGGCGTGTTATTAAGCGTCGGTCAAGTGTTGGAAAAACACTTGTTACCCAAATTACAACTTTTTCAAGTTCATTTTTTGAACTTGAAATTGAAATAAAGGCAGTTCCACCCACCTGCAATTCCCCTTGTAAACTCAATTTGTATTTTGATTCAAACTCAGTATCACGTCCAGAGAAAATCTTGATATTGGCTCTCGATTCGTCGGTAGTTTTGATAAACTTCGTTGATTGACTAATTTGATTAATTTGAGTAAAAACACTATCTGAAATTGGTACAAGACTATTTGTGCCAGTTCCTTCGGCATCGAACCAATAATAAACCTCATTTTTAGACCATTTTTGTATTTTACCTCTGCTTCCGCCGAGCCCTACACTTTTGAAAGTATTAAATACAAACTGCCCATCAGTAGTACTTGGTTGCCAAGTCATATCGACGGGTATTGGTGTTTCGGTTTTGCTACAAGACAAAACAAAAACTATACAGATAGCGATAAGAATTCGTGAATACATAACATTGCTTTGGTTGAAAGTAAACGCTAAAATTCAAAAAATAGATATATCTTGTAAAAAATCAATCTTCTTTACCTAGAATTCTCTCCCAAAGTTTACCGTAATCAAACTCATCTTTAGGCCACATATCCGAGTTTAAAGATTTTGAAACTTTAGTAGTTCCATTTTGTAAAACTACTCGTTTATTTATCACTTTCTCTAAATTTTCTCGCACTTTTATGCCTGCACGTTGGTAATGGTTTTTAGTAAATGAATTTTCTAAGCGTCCAAAAATTTTCTTCTCGTCAAATTCTAAAGGTTGGTCAGTACCTATAATCATAAATCCATCAATTTCGTAGATATACGGAAAAACTTCAGCAAAACCATTTCTGATACGGCTAGTAGCTCCCCATGTAATCGCCAAACCACCTTTTTTAAGCCTTGATTTTAACAATTTAAAATACTCAACAGAATACAAATTTCCAGAATAAGAAGATTTCGGACGTAAAGCATCGGCCTCCAAAATATCATAAAGTTTTGGGTTTTGGTGTAAAAAGTATCGTCCATCTTGTAGAATAATATCGACTCTTTTATCATTCATGATATATAAAGCTGTACTATCTTTTGTTCGCCTAACGTATTCCTTTATGGCTTCTGGTTGGTTCATAATTACTTCAAAACAATCCAAAGATTTAGTTTCTGCACGACCACCTGCATTATAAAGCGTACAGGCAGAACCAAGTCCAACTATACCTATATCTTCTGGGTTTGGGTGAATCAATGCAGGAACGGCCCCAAGCGTGAAATGAGTAATATCTCTATTAAATGGAAACATACTTTGCCCCAAACCATTCACATATACATAAGATTCTTCACCCAGTGTTTTGATAAATGAAAGTGCCGTTTCATCTTCTTTTACGATAAACTTTTTCTCGTCTGCCATTCCACTAAGTTTCATCCAAAGTTTTTCATTGTTTGGAAGTAAAACTATTACTAAAATCAAAGATACCCCCATCAAAATTCTGGAAACTAGGTTATTGAATTTATTACGATGCAACGCTACAACATAGACTAAACCAATCAGACTTACCAACTTAATAGTCAGAGATGTTCCGAGATGATTAAAACCAATAAGTGTCACAAACCAAGCTCCAATTGTTGAGCCAACGATATTTACAAATTGTAACCAACCCACTTTTCTGCCAACTTCATCAAATTTATCTTGAATAATCAACTGTGAAAGTGTAAAACTGAAACCCATGATAAAAGTTGGTACAGCCATCAGAAAAAATGGAATGAAAAACATCGTCGAAATGGCTATTTTTGGAGCAAACGAAGTTTCGTAGCTTTGAAAATACTCAAACAAAAACGAAAGTGCCGATACATCAGAAACCGACCATTGAAGCACTAAAATCGCTCCGATTGAATAAATATAAAGTACATATTGACTATTCAAAAATAGCTTCAAACGATTGTTTTGAAGTCTTTTTGCCATTTTTACGCCAGTATAAGTGCCAATAGCCATCATTGCCAAATAGATTGTCAGAATAATCGAAAACGTAAGGGCAATTGATTTCATCATGGTTTCTATCATTCTAAACCAGATTATTTCAAAGCAGATTGCCATGAATCCTGAAGCCGTATATTGAAGAATCCAATAGGTGAAATTTGTATTCCAAGTAAATGATTTTTGTACGTTTTCTTTTGCTTGTTGTAATGAGTTTTCATCACCAGAGTTTTGAGTTTGGTAATAATAAATAACTCCTGCCGTAATGGCACACAGAAAGTTAAAAGCAGCTCCCAAACGAACAGCATTTTCAAAACCGACAGCACGAATCAGAATGAAAGTTGTGATAAATGTTCCTGCCGCTGCTCCGAGTGTATTGGTAAAGTATAGCAAACTTATATAACTGGCCTGATTTTCAGCATTTTTTTGCTCAAATGCCTTTGAAAGTAGGGGTAAAGAAAGCCCCATCAAAAATGTCGGAAAGAGCAAAATCAAAAATAAAGTAAAATAAGTCTGAAATGGCGAGCCACCAGCGAGAGTATTTGACTGATAAAGCCAGTCGTAAATAATTGATTTACTGACCAATGCAAAAATACCAATGCCCAATTCGGCCAAAACAAAAAATAAGATTGGTTTATTTTTACCAGCTCGATCAGCAATTTGTCCACCTGCCAAATAGCCAAGCCCCAAACCAGCCATGAACGCTGACACAATCAAACTGATACTTACGGAACTGATTCCTGTATAAAATACCAGCCATCTTTGCCATATTACTTGATAAATGAGGGCTGCAAAGCCAGAAAAAAAGAAAATAAATAATAACGAAAA
>Ga0209189_1000751_pt1 | contig 25752 bp, 34 predicted proteins | sample C_130820_EF_Meta_FD_187308 | JGI IMG/M metagenome (GOLD analysis project Ga0209189, IMG submission 187308) | Freshwater microbial communities from Lake Croche, Canada to study carbon cycling - C_130820_EF_MetaG (SPAdes) (version 3) | ecosystem: Environmental > Aquatic > Freshwater > Lake... | reverse complement strand
GGTTGAAACCTTTTTGAAAGAACAGGGTGTTGATCTAACCAAAGATGTATTGGCACTACAACGTCTAAAAGAAGCCGCTGAAAAGGCCAAAATTGAGTTGTCAAGTTCAGCTCAGACTGATGTCAACTTGCCTTATATTACTGCGGATGCCACTGGTCCCAAACACATGAACATCAAGCTTTCACGTAGCAAATTTGAAAGTTTGGTAGATGAGTTGATTCAACGTAGTCTAACTCCTTGTAAGACTGCTATGACGGATGCAGGTGTTACTGCTGACGACATTGATGAAGTCATCCTTGTTGGTGGTATGACACGTATGCCCAAGGTACAGGAAGCAGTGGAAAAACTGTTTGGCAAAGCACCACGTAAAGATGTTAATCCTGACGAAGCAGTGGCTGCAGGTGCCGCAGTACAGGGTGATGTTTTAGGTGGCGGTCGTACAGACGTGCTGTTGCTGGATGTTACTCCGCTGAGTCTGGGCATTGAAACCATGGGTGGTGTGATGGCCAAATTGGTTAACAAGAATACCACTATTCCTACCAAGGCCAGTCAAACATTCTCCACAGCCGAAGACAACCAACCAGCAGTCACAATCAAAGTGTTCCAAGGTGAACGTGAATTGGTACAACATAACAAATTGTTAGGTGAATTCAACTTGGAAGGAATTGCTCCTGCTCGTCGTGGTCAACCTCAGATTGAAGTTACCTTTGATGTTGATGCCAACGGTATCATGAAGATCAGCGCCAAGGACAAAGGTACTGGCAAAGAAAACAAGATCACTATCAAGAGCGATAGTGGTTTGAGCAAGGAAGAAATTGCACGTATGGTGCAGGAAGCTGAGGAAAATGCTGAATCAGATAAGAAACTTCGTGCTTTGATTGAGGCTCGTAACAATGCTGAAGGCACTTTGAGCAATTTCAAAGAAGATATCAGCAAGTACCGTGATCAAATCACTGAAGAAGAACAAACCAAGTTGGATGATGCAACCAAGGCCATTAATGACTCAGTCATTGGTGATGATGCCGAAGCAATTCAAAAAGCCATTGCAGACTTTTACTCAGCTTTAGGACCAATTAATGCTAAAAAGTCTGAAGCTGAAACTGTAAAAGAGCCATCAGCAGATTCTGAAAAGAAAGATGATACAGTCATTGACGCAGAAGTCAAAGAATCTGTATAATAAATATATTACGGAGGACCTAATGGCCTCCGTAATAATCTTACTTTTAAAGGAGAAAAATTATGAATCAATTAGTTAGATTTGACACCAATGCTTTGAACAAAGCATTACTGGGTTTTGATGCAATGTTTCAAGATTTTGAGCATAGATATGCTAATCAAATCAACAGTAACTATCCCCCCTATAACATTCTAAAACGCACTGAAAACTCTTATGAAATTCAGGTTGCAATTACAGGATTTGAAAAGGACGAAGTATCAGTTGAAGTTGATCAAAATCAATTGATTGTTCGAGCTGAAAGAAAAGCCGTTGAAGATGCTGAAATCATATATCTGCATCGTGGGTTAGCTAGTAGAAGTTTTGAACGATCATGGACATTGGCAGAATATGTTGAAGTAGGTGAAGGCCGTATTAAAAACGGGGTATTAACCATTGAACTCAAACGTATTATTCCTGATGCTATGAAACCTAGATCTGTCAAGATCAAAGGGGATTAATCACCCAGGGGCTATCTAGCCCCTATTTTTGAAAGAATATATGGCAATACAAGATCCAGTGATTGAAGAAAAACAGACAGTTAAGAAAAAGTTCAAAGAACCTAAAAAATATAAAGTGGTTGTTTTGAATGATGATTATACTCCTATGGAATTTGTCATTGTGATGCTGATGCGAATTTTTAAACACAGTGAGGATCAAGCATTCGCCCTTACTTTAAAAATTCATGAACAAGGTAGTGCAGTTGTTGGGATTTATACTCATGAGATTGCAGAACAAAAAACTTCTGATGCTATTAGTTTGGCAAGACTAAATGGGCATCCACTAATAGTCAAGGTAGACGAACAATGAGCCTCAAAGAACTTACTAAAGAAAATCACGCTAGGGCTGAAGGTACTGCTTTTATGAAGGCAGTATTTGATTTGAGTCTCCCCATGGAACTGTGGAGGGATTACACCTACCAAAAACAACTTTGGTATAAGGAAATTGAAACAAAGGCTGTAGAAATGGGATTGTTAACTGATCTTGCTGGAATTGAAAGATCAGAATTGATAAAAACAGATTATCAAGAAATGATGAAAGGTCGTCTTGGTGATTATCATACGTATCGAACAATTACTAAAGATTATGTATCATACATTAGAAATCTTAGAGATGCCAATGACGTAATGGCTCATTTGTATACATGGCATATGGGAGACCTATTTGGCGGTCAAATGATTAAAAAAATTATTCAAGCCCCAAGTACACATTTGGATTTTGAAAATTCACAAGATCTTATGGTCAATATGAGAAATTTGCTCACTGACGATATGGCCGACGAAGCCAACAGAGCCTTTACTTGGGCCATTCAGATACTTGAAACCTATGACAGCGATTTGGAAAAAAGTTGAGCAACTAGCTGTTCATTTTGATGAAACGATTTCAAAATCTGCAGATAATATATATAACGCAGATGATGAATATGACTGGCACAATACCTTGTACAGTAGTCAACAATATAGACGTGCTCATATAGAAATAGTAGACAAACGTGATAGTCACGGTATCTATATTCTTCATACTACCATATTCCCGCATTTCAACGATCCTAGCCCTATATTTGGGTTTGACGCAGTTTGTGGTAAAAACAAAATCACAGGCGCATTCCACGATTTTAGTCATGCTGGCGACCCCGCTAGTTTTATGTACCTATGGTTCAAAGCACAGGTACATGGGTTGGAGTGGAACAAACCAAGAGAATTGCCTGAGTGGGCTAGAATGATTTTCAGTCCATCTATGGTAGCAGCAGGTAATCTTCAAGATGAATCAGAGATAGATCAACTTTGTAATATCGCAAAAACCACTTTGAATTTTTATTTAAAATATGTGGGCGTTGATCAACAGAGTGGTGCCGACTATCATATGGCACAAAATAAGTATTGTCATTGGCAAAAACAAAACCCGCATGTGGTACGCAGTATGGTATCTATGGGCGTAGATGAAGTTAAAATGAAAAGGTTTGTGGAGAAAGTGTTGTTCCCTGAAATAGTATAAATACCATACTATGAATATTACTGAACTTTTACTTGAACGAACCAGAAGATTACCACAATCAGACGATCCTGAGTTGACTAAATTTAAACAGTTTATCAGCAATAAAATTAAAACTTTGCCAGAAACTGATGAAGTTTATAAAACATTAAGAGAAATTGAAGATTTACTGCAAAATGTAAATGCTGGCGGAAGACTAGGTTTAATTAATAATCAGCTAAGTGCGATCCCTGACGAATCTGTTAAACAGGCACAAAAAGAATTAGCCAGATATATTGCTGGTATGAATATATCTCCGGCTGATCGTGATGATCTTTTTAATCGATGGAAAAATGATACATTAATTAATCATAAATTGCTTTTATCTCCAGGAAGACATGCATTTAATGAAATTGTCAATGGATACGAAACCAATCCAGCAATTAAAGAATTGACTGACGAATTAATGAGAGTTGAAGCATACGGTCACGGTAAAGGGGAGTTCATTTTAAATGTATTCAGTAAAAAAATTAACAAACCAGAAAATAATAAAGGTGATTTATTAATTGATAATAAATCAATCGAAGTTAAAACTACAGATGCAGGCGGTGCAAGATTTGGAGATCAGGAAGTTAAACCAGGACCTGATTTTTTCAATGCAGTAAGTAATTTTACCAATAGTATACTAACCCCATTAGGATATAAATCTGCTGCAAAAAGTGGTATAAATGTAAAAACTATACAAGAATTATACGCACAATCTTCTGACAAAACAAAATTTAAAAAATATATTTCCCCAGTAGTAAAAGGACTATATCCTGCGGCAGATACCAAAGGATGCCTAGATGCATTGTTTTCTGGTGATTACAATTCTGTCCGTCAAGAATTTGCCATTGCAAGTTTAACAAACTACTTAAATCAAAAGAAAGATTACGGTGTACTTTATGTAGATATTTCTAAAGATCCATCAATATTCATATTTTTTAGAAATAATGAAGAATTGAATGACTCTGGATTTAGATTAGATATTAGTACGCAATATCTTGTAACTTATGATACCCAACGTGTGGCTGCACAGTTTACCATTATACCAAGTAATCGATTATCAGCAGAAAAATTATCATCGTTGCCTATGAACAAGGTATCAACTAACAAATCTGCTGATATACCACCAGCAATTATGAATTGGGCAAGAGATCATGCAAAACAAAGAAATGTAACCGATCCCACTACTGTAAAAAACATTGCAAGTATGACCATGCAACTTCATTCTTCCAAAGTTCCCTCAGCAGATATAATTAAACAGCTAGAAACTAAATTTCCAGCATTAAAATATGTCAAGAAGAAGTCTAAAAGTAAAATAAAAAATACTTAGAATCATATAACTTATTATGAGTATTATTATAATAACCAAGCAGGTTGAGGATGACTACGAAACTTCAAGACTATTAGAAAGTTTTGCCAATAAAAATATTGTAACTAGAGTATGTCACCCTGATGACTTTGATATCATTGTAGATCGTGATATTAGAAAAGGCATCAAATACAAAGGCGAAGATATTGAACTACCACAATTGGTATTGGTTAGATTGGGTGCTGGCATACTGCCGTTCCAATTAGCTGTACTAAGGCATTTTGAACAAGCAGGAGTCATAGTGGTTAATAGTGGCGAAAGTATAGCTACCGCCAAAGATAAAATTCGTACTAGCCAGGTTCTTAGCCGAGCAGGTATTCCCATCCCTAACACTATGATGGTTCGTTTTCCCATACAGGAAAAGTTAATCACTGACAACATTGGATATCCTTGCGTAATTAAAGTAGTTACTGGCAGTTATGGAGCTGGTGTTTATTTGTGCGAAAAAAAACGAGATTACAAGAAAATCGTGGAATTTGTTGAGAGTTTAGGCAGTAAAAAGACTCTATTGGTTCAAGAATATTTGGGAGATCAGCCAGGTGAGGATCTGCGTGTATTGGTAATAGGCGGCAAAGTATTAGGTGCCATGAAACGCAGTGCCCCTGAAGGTGACTTCCGTGCCAACATCACCAACGGCGGAACTGGGGAGAATTTTCCAGTAACTGAAGAAATTGCTTATGTCGCCAGAGAAACAGCCAGTGCTTTGGGGTTGACCATTGCAGGAGTTGACTTGTTATTTGACAAACGTGGATTTAGAGTGTGTGAAGCCAATAGCAATCCAGGATTTAGCGGATTTGAAAAATACTGTGGCATTGATGTGGCAGATGCAATTACTGAGTACATCAAATACAAAGTTCAATGACGCATTAGTTCATTGACAAATCCCAACAACAACTTATGATGACGGCCTTCGTGCCATTTTGATGAAAGATATTTTCTAGGTTTTTCGTACCAGTCCTGCTGACTTTCAGGATGACACCCAATTAGCCCCACTCTATTTTGAATAATGGCCATGGCATCACCATTGGCATATGTGGCTATGGTTTGGAATTTGGTTGTATCTCCAACTAGAGCGCAGCCATCATAAAAAAACATGTCTTCTGGTTGGCCATTCCATATCACTGGTGCATAGGTACTATAACTTCTCTTAATATCAGCACGGGGTTGTTTGATATATTGTACAGCATCAACCCCGTCTAGAATATCAAAAAAGTAGCTGCCTGCCCAATATGCACCCATACATATTCCCAAATATTTTCCACCGTTGGCAACAAAATCTGCCACAGTGTTCTGGGCACGTCTTCTAAAAAATTTGTCATAACTGGTGTAGTCACCAATGCCTCCAGGAAATGCCACAATGTCAACATTTTCAAAAGTTTCTGGACGGCATTGATCTGTTAAAAATATTTTAACATTATATTGGGAAGATAACGCCTGAATCATTCCATTGCAACAGTCGACAGAGCATTCTGGATGATTTTGAAACAGTGCAATGGTGGGCTTCATTAAATCTATTTATATAAATACAATTGCGGTGACAAGATAGCGTCACGCTGGAATCTCGTAACCAGCAAAAAAGGACTCCCGTGGTCCTTTTTACCTCTAAAGGGACTGAAATGAAAATTAAAAAATTGACTGTGAAATTGAACAGGGCAGAGTTCAATCATGACTTGGAAAAAGTCAAAAAATTTTGGTTCAAACTGTTGAAAAAAAGTTTTGAACACAAATCCACGCACAAGGTGCAATAATGACAGCTGTAAATGATTACCATAACAGACAGAGCCAAAGAAAAAATTAAACAAAACCTTGTCACAAGAGGTAAAGGCGTAGGCATACGTATAGGTGTCAAAGTCACAGGATGCAGTGGTTTAGCCTATGTGCTGGAATACGTGGACAAATACGAGGCACAAGAGGGTGTGATCAATTATGCACAAAATGAATTTTGCATTTTGGTAAACATGAAGGATTTGCCCTATATCACGGGTACAACCATGGACTGGCAAAGTAACGGGCTCAATGAGGGTTTTGACTTTGTGAATCCAAATGAGCGTGATAGATGTGGCTGCGGAGAAAGTTTTAGGGTGTGACATAGACTGCTTGCTATTTGATAAAAAATACTGTATACTTTATTAATAAATAACAGCATGTCAAAATATACAAAAACTTATAGGACGATAGCAATTAGCGATGTTCATCTTGGAACTAAAGATTCCAAAGCAGAGCAACTTAATAATTTTCTCAAACACAATACTTGTGAAACGCTATATCTTGTAGGTGATATACTTGATATTTGGAAAATTCAACAGAACAAATGGCGTTGGAAACAAAGCCATACCAATGTAGTTCGACGTATATTAGGTCATGCCAAACGTGGTACTAGAGTGGTATATGTTGCAGGCAATCATGATGAATTTCTGCGTCCCTTGATGCCTTATGACATTGGTTTTGGTAATATTGAAATTGCCAACAAAGCAGAACATATAGGTGTAGATGGTAAACACTACCTTGTAATACATGGCGACTTATTTGATGGAATCACTAGACTTGCTCCTTGGATAAGTTTTTTAGGGGACAAGGCCTATGACTTTATTCTTACACTCAATACCAAATTTAATTGGATTAGGCATCGCATGGGATTTGGCTACTGGAGTCTTAGCCAATATCTCAAACAAAAAGTCAAAAAAGCTGTAGATTTTATTTTCCATTTTGAAAAAAATCTTGTGGCCTATTGTAAAAAAAGAGGTTTTGATGGCGTGATCTGTGGCCACATACATCACGCAGAAATAAAAACCATAGACGGCGTTGTCTATATGAATGACGGTGACTGGGTTGAAAGTTGTACCGCATTAGTTGAGCATCATGATGGTCGGTGGGAAATAGTGACTTGGACTAGGAGTAATGACGATGTGGTTGTTGATACTAATAGCAGTACACTCAAATAATCCACAAGATCAACCCGGAAAGGTAGAACTGACATTTCAAGACCAACAAACTTGCCAACAGGTGTTGAGTACTATGAAATGGCAATTAAAATTCTCCAGTTTTAAAATAGTAGGCAATTGTGTCAAACAAAAATTAGATAATTAATTATGAAAAAAATATTGATAATAACCGATAACCTTCACGATCAAATTAATGGAGTTGTAACTACATACAGTAACATTGAAACCTATGCAAATCTTGATGGTTATGAGTTTTCATATGTAGATCCCAGTAATTTTATACATATTGATGCACCTAAATATCCTGAAATCAAATTAAGTTTTGTTCGGGCTATTGGAAAGAAAATCAAAAAACTACAACCAGATCATATACACATTGCCACTGAAGGGCCCGTTGGACTTGCTGGCAGAATTTGGTGTAATAGGAAAAAAATTCAATACAACACTGCTTATCACACCAAATTCCCAGAAAGCATAAAGAAATTATTAGGTATTCCAGAAAGTATTACTTGGCGATATGTTCGTTGGTTTCACAAACATAGTGGAAAAGTTCTAACCACTACTGATACTATGGTCAAAGAATTGTTGGATCATAAATTTAAGGGAAATATTATTTCGTGGACTCGAGGAGTTGATCGTGATATTTTTAAACCAGAACTTAGACAAGGCTTTCCTGCCAAATATTTGTTATGTGTCAGTCGTGTCAGCAAGGAAAAAAACTTAGAAGCGTTCCTAGAATTAAAATATCCTGGTTATCAAAAGATCATGGTTGGTGATGGCCCTATGTTGGAAACATATAAAAGGCAATATCCAGATGTTACATTTACTGGATTTAAAACAGGCATGGACCTGGCACAATACTATGCCAATGCTGAAGTATTTGTATTCCCAAGTCGATGGGAAACATTTGGCATTGTCATGATTGAAGCCATGGCCTGTGGAACACCTGTGGCAGCTTATCCGTGCCAAGGGCCCAAGGATGTCATTGATGAGGGTATCACTGGCTGCATGAATGCCGACTTAAAACAAGCTGTAACAGATTGTTTATTTTTACCTAGGCACATAGTTTGGGAAAAAAGCCAACGTTGGTCATGGGAAAAATCTTGGGAAATATTTCGTGATAGTTTTACAAAATAATATTTTTGACATACTAAAATTTATTGACACACAGACAAATAATTAAATAACTGCTATAATAAGGTGATATATGAAAATTGCAGTACTGATAGCAGGGCAACCTAGATTTACCAAAGAATTTGATCATTTTTTTGAAAACTTAAAAAACTATGATCACTTAGATTTTTTCTTTTATCTCTGGAGTGCCAGACCGGCTGATAGTAAATTTATACCACCTTCTTGGCCATTGGATAAAAAATTGGTAAAAGAAAAATTAATTAATAATCTTCCTACTAATTGTTATATAGCAAGATTGGAAATTAATGATCCGCCAGGATATAAAGTACCAGATACCATACAACGCAATCCTTGGTCTAACCCATTCAATATGTGGCATAATTCCTATTCTATTAAACAGGCAAATTTGTTAAGAGAACAACATGATATAGAATACGATCTTATTATTAGAGCAAGAGCAGATATGGGGTTACATACTCCTGTGAATCTAAAAGATATTCACAATTTTATTATTGCAAATCCCAATTCTCTAGTATTGCCCGACAATCATAGAAATGGTATTGGTATTGCCTGTAATGATATGTTTGCTATTGGTAGTAGCAAAACTATGTCCACATATTGTAATGCTGTTGATTATTTTGAATTATATCATTCACAAGGTGTTCCCTATCATCCTGAAACATTGTTAGGACATCATTTGAACACAAATAAAATTTCTTATCCGTTAACAGGAATACGATTAATATCAAGAGAATATCAAGAACCAAAGGATTGCGCATCCCCAAAGGTTATTGATTACGGTAGATGGCTATAAATTTTTTTTAATTTATCTACGTAATCACTACATATAGCATAACAATTAAAATCAACATTTTTTAACTCTGAATCATGCCACTCAGGTAGTACTGCAATGCTGCGACGTGTTAGCTCTTTACCTGGATAAGTCCATATAAAATTGTTGCTGGTCAGAACAAAATCATCTTCTTGATGCCAGAAGTAATACAAGCTGGTATCAGTTAACCATCTCAATGCTGCTAAATTTTTGGCGTGAATCCACAGTCCAAATTTACTTAGGAACTCTTTATTAACTGGATAGTCTGGTCTATCATGACCTAGATAAAATTCTGAATTGACCACCCAAAGATCAATTTCGCAATCAAAACCTTGAGATAACGCCAATTCAATTTGTTCAGGACGGTTTTCTAGATTGACATCTGGACCGTTGGTTAATCCTCTATGTGCTATTAATTTCATATCATGCCCACTTTCCAAAATAAGGAATAAAAGGATCATTATCCTCGAAAACATCACTACCAGTTCCCTGTTTCCTCAACGACACTTTAAAATTAGTCATTGGCCATTGCAATCCCTGTGATCCCAATATGGTTGAAATCATCAATTCAGAATGCAGTTGTACATTGAGATCAATATTGAAATGATCAATATGATCAACCGCCTCACAATAAGTTTTAATTGTATCGGGTAATCCTACAGCAAACATATCATTAAATCCACAATTTCTACGATTACTAGGAGTTATTAAATAATTTGGATTTAGTTTTAAAAAATTATGTATACGAGCAAGATCCAAAGGAGTATCTATACCTATATCAGGTCTTGATCTAATAACTAGATTGTAGATGTTATTTGATTGTTGTCTTGCTAGATCGCACTTCTTTAACATCCAATATTGTTGGAATAAATTCTCCACGTTGCAATCTATTCGTTTATATTGTTTAGTTAACGGTGGAAATTCTTTAGGGTCTATTAATTCTATATGTGCAAGTCTATGACCTGGGGGAAGTTTAGATTCTATTATGCTTCTAGCTTCGTCAGCATTTGTTGCCTGCCAACTAGGAGACATCAGTTCAGTTCTTTCTGAACCATCACCATAACGTCTAGTCCATAATACCACAAACCAATCTATTTGACTGTTATTTAAGTTATCTATTTGCATATCAAACTCCGCGCAAAATCTAGCATTTCCAGATAATAATAAGGCTGTTTTCATTTGTGATTCTTTTTAATTTGTTTCTATGTCAAATAATATACAGCTCATAAAATTCCTTTATTTTTTAAAAAATAATCTAAATCTTCAGGAGTACCAATACCCCACATTTTGTTAACTCGTTTTACTTTAATTTTCTTATTATCTTCAATGGCTTGATTAAACACTGGGCAAACGTAAAACTCGTTATTAACACGAATATTTTTTTCAATCATTTCTTCTGCATATTTGACGTAGTCACTGCCGTGCTTCCAGTAGTATACTCCCACAGTGGCTTCATTGCTGATCACTTTCTTTTCTGCAACCTCACTAACAAACCCATCTGATCCCACTTTGGCATAGCTCCATTTAGGATGGCTCGCTTCAAATGTTACAATGCCACCATCAATTTCATCAGCAGTAAATGCATACATACATTCATTACTATTCCATTCTATGTATTGATCGCTGTTAGCCATAACTAACGGAGAATCGTTGTTTATGTAATCTTTTGCTAATAATGTACTGCATGCTGCACCTTCTGTAATACCATTAATTTGTACAATATCACATCCTGGTGCAATGAGATTAAGAAGATATTTAAGATTATATTTGATATAATGGTCTTCTTGTACAACAAAAATATAATGTGCCTCTATGTTTAAATTTTCTACAACTAATTGAATCATGGGTTTGCCGTTGACTTCAATTAATGGTTTTGGGAATGTGTATCCCTGCTGTGCAAATCTGCTGCCAGCACCCGCCATTGGCACTAACACGTTCAACCTACTATCTTTCCAAGGTATAATGTTTGACGTCATTTGTGAATCCATTTGTTGTAATCTTAAATTAATTTTTTCCCAGGTTACACCACGAGGGTTTTCCACAGCCATTAGCACTGCTCCGCTATCCATTGCACCCTGCCTGCCTATATGACTATCTTCAATTATTAATGTATTTTTTGGCAGTGCTTTTAATGCAGTCATACATTTCCAATACATCTCTGGATAAGGTTTTGGATGTTTTACATCTTGATTGCTAACATAATAATCTACATATTCTAGTATTCCAATCTTTAATAAACTTAGTTTTACAGTTTCTCTAATTGAATTACTGGCCACTGCAATAAGATATCCTGCAATTTTTAATTTTGAAAATATGTCTGTTAGTTTAGTGTCTATAGGAAATTCTTTTATTAATTCAAATGTAGCTAACTGTTTACGTTGCCAGACCATATCATGATATTCTGTAGGTAAACTTTTTGTTTGAGATAATAGTTGTAATTTACGAGTGGTGTTTAAACCATCGTATATTGACAAATGTTCATCACGAGATATAACATACTTGGGATCTATACTTTTTAATGCTTCATTGAGACTGTGGTAGTGTAATTCTCTACTTTCAATCAAAACCCCGTCAAGGTCAAAAATAATTAGTTTGTTCATATTTTTTTAAGTTCAATTTCTTTATATTGTTCAGGCAGTAGTGTTCTATGATTGGCTGTAAGCCATGAATAGGATACATCGTTAATTATGACCTGTCGTAGATCGATATCGCTATTCTTGAGTTGATCAGTTTGAACCCAAGTATCATATTGTTGATTGCCTGTGGAATCTGTTTCTAAAATATCAAATTGATCACTAGCCATTCTATTAAAATTATGCCCCGCCACTGATGATCCCTGCAGTGCGGGATCTATAAATTTTTCCCAAAACAAATTGCCAAAACTATGATGCCAATGTACTCCATCGTGCGATGGATTGGGCTGGGTGGTAAAATAATTTTCGGGATTAATGAAATTGTAGAAAGCCGTTGCCAATGAAATTCTAGGATCATGATCAATAGCTTGTAATAGGCATTTGTTCCATAAATGCACAAGAATATTGCGTGTTTGTGACGATCCCGCAAAAGGCACTTCAAAATTATAATCAGCTTTTTCGCCGGCCACAGGTGCACCCCATATGACAATTTTTTCCAATTGATATTTTTCAATAATCATTTTTAAAGAATCAAAGAATTTATGCGCTGTATTTAAAATATAGATTTCAATGTCTTGATGCGTGACATACGATCTTGGGATGTGTCTCCAAAAATGCGCTCTTATGTCTATCTCCCCACCTGTGATAATCAAAGATGATGGCTGATTGGTATTGATTCTAAACCAAGTATCAAGTTTGTTCCAAAGCTCGTCATTTGAATTGCAAAATCTATGCACTGTAAATATAGGGGATTGGCATTGACTCATTTCAAATCTATTAACATGCGGCCTGTCATGGAATATGTCGGTATGCGAATCCCCTAATAGTAAAATATTCATTTTGTAATTTGTATATTCAAACTTCAGTGGGATCTTGTGCTATGAAATGGTGAAAGTGTTTGTCAGCAAAACGAGATCGGCCTTGATTGTGGACACTACTGGCAAAAGTGCCGCGGTAGTGAGTTTTGTTGTACTTTTTCATGTAAACACCCAATAGATATTCAATGGTCCATCCAACGGGGGTGTTTTCCCAGTCGGGTTGAGCCAGTGGAACTAAATCTCGATATTCTTTTCCTAGACCGCAATAAAATTTCATTCCTTCTTGTGTACCTATTGCAAATTGATCATTAATTTTGTATCCATCTATTCCGTCAACTGGACCTGATGGCGTTATTAATTCGTTATTGATTAGATCAAGATTGCTTACATCAATATCATGACTAATACAACCATCAAGTCTAAATCTAATTACAGCATCATATTGCTGATCTATCAAATCAAAAGCCATTGATAGACTCACGCTTTGTCCAATACCTCTACGATACCACCAATGTATATTCTCAGGCTGAGGGTCGGCCACTGGATTTTTATGTGGAGGCAAATCATAGGGGGGTTGATCTACCACATTGACTTTGGCCAATGTGTATTTTGGTAATAGTATTTTTTCTATTTTGGACCTAGCCTGCTCATTAGTTTGAGCCCAGTCACTACTCCAAAGGTTCATATAAATGTCGGCAGTATCAAATCCTTTTATTTGATTCATTACTTTGATAAAATCAAAAGTGAATCTTGGTTGTCCGCCTGTAATTAATGCTATTTTCATTGTTTTTTCCAAATAAATCCTATGCCGTGATCTGTTGGGCATAATATTTCTGTATTCCAAATGTTGAGATTGAGATTCCTAATGAACAAATTGGGGCCTGGGTGAGCAGAAACATCATGCAATGCAACTATACCGTTGGGTGATAGCAGTTGTGTATATTCCCAATCTATCAGCACCTGATTAATACTGTGGTCTCCATCAATAAAAATAAAGTCTAATTGGGTGATACCAAAAGCTTTCATTTTTTCTATATTGGATTTCACATCACTGCTGGTATTTTGAATGGTATAGATGTTTTTATCAGGGTTGTCAAGAAAACTTTTGTCATTCATGTCAATTCCAACATAAACAGTGCTGTGTCTTTTATTATTTAAAAAAATGTGAGTAAAGCTTTGATCACCGTTTCTACACACACCAATTTCCATTATGCCCAAACAATTGCTTTGGACCTTCATAAATTTTTCGTAAAGAAGGCGTCGATTTTCTTGTGAACACTCAGTGTCATCCAGCAAAGGTTGCTCTCTTTGAACAACATCTTGATTGGCCTGCCAATTACTGTCAGCGTTGTCCAAGCGATCAATGCCTGTTCTAATATCCCTGATTAGATCTTGCTGCCATTTGTTCACTTTATTAATCCCCATTTTGCAATTGCTTGGTCGTACTCTTGGCCATATGTCTTATCAATTGCTTGACGCATGGCTGCACTACCTGCTCTAGTACCGCCTGGATGTCCATGCATTGCGCCTCCCACATTAGCCATGTAATCATTGCCGGCTAGTGATGTAATTTTTTCCACTAAGCCTGGATGGAATCCACAACTCAATACTGGAGTTGTGTTACCAGCACGTAATACTTCCAATGCTTGTTGTAGTTCAATAGGATCGTCATTGCTATAACCACCCATCATGCCAGTTTGGATTGTGTCCACACCCATCATTGTGGCTATCTGGCAAATAACTGGCCATGCAATACTAAAACGATGATTTTTATCAGTAAATACTTTGTCGCCTGACTTTTGGAAGTGCATGAACAATGGTAAATTCAATTTACGAATACTGTTGTAAACACCCAATCCACTGAACACATTGATATGAATACCATTACCGCCTAACTCATGTACACGCTTGACACGATCAACTACCACATGTGGGTCACAGTTGATAGTGTGGCAGAACACAACTTTACGGCTTTGGTTAGCAAGGTAGTTGGCAATCAAGTCAACACGCTTTTCCAATGGCGCACAAGCAGGGTTACTCATGATCTCATCTTCCTTGATAAAGTCCACACCACCATCAACCATTTGTTTTACCATCTCTAGTAAAACTTTTGGACTTACCCCAATCTTAGGTTTAACAATACCACCAAACAATGGCTTGTCATACTGTTTAGTAAATTTACGGAAACCACTTAGTCCAAACTTAGGACCTTTAAAGTGTTTGGTAACTGCTACAGGCAATTCTAATTTAATTAATCGGCACTTGGTAATAATATCAATGTCCACATGACCGCCCATTAATTGGCAAAGCATGTGGCTAATACCATCTGTTTTCCAATCTGTGTTGGCAATAGGAAAAGCAATTTGTACTGTGCCTGCTGTCTGTTTGGTCAGTTTCTTTTCATTGCCAACAATAATGCAACTGTGGTTTTCAAACATTGCATCAGTTTCCCATTCGTTACGAATACCAGGGTTACCTACACTTTGTCCAATGGCCAAATTCCATGCGGCTTCTTTTAGATTAGCACTGCTAGCCATTTCATAGGTAGCAATGTAATATTTTTCCAAATCTATCTCACTTATGTCTCTAAAGAACTTCATACTTATCTCCAGGTATACTTGGGGTTTTGACACACAATACCTTGCAGTCTTCGTGGAATATGGGGTCGGCAATATCACCCGGTTCAAATGTAAACACATCACCGGGTACCAACAGTGTCCCATCTATGGTCATACTGCCAACCACTAACACATTGTATTCTGTGCCAATTTTGTGATAGTGTGCAGGCCACACCTCACCTTTACTATGTGATATGAGCGCAACTTCAAAGTCTTTGGTTCGTAAAAGGCTGGGTTCAAAGTCACCAATGATCCATCCTCTTTTAAATTCTTCAATTCTACGCTTTATCATATTTTAAAAATCTTTCTAAATCTACCGGAACTCCAACAGCATGATGGCACTCATTGGGAATATGGAATATACCACATTCTTTATTTGCACTAACCATGTAGTTGTAGGTCATGGAAATATAAAACTCACCATTGGGTGCTCTATCATTTGCCGCAATCATTTGTTCCGCCGTAACAACAAAATCTTTACCATGTTTCCAATAATGGATACCATTCAAGCTGATGTTGCTAATGACTTCTTTTTCAGCAAACTGTACAGCACGACCCTCACGATCAAGTTTTACATAGCTATTTTTGTCAGTATCACTGTAATATGTTACTACCGCGCCATCGTAAAGTCTAACATTGTGAAAAAATAATTCACTGTTCCAATCCATGATTTGATCACAATTAGCAGTGATCAATTCATCATTGGTATTAATGTATTCTTTGAGTAGCAATACACTACACGCAGGTCCTTCTGTAGATTGGGTCACAGTAACGAATACGGGATCTTTAACAACTTTACTAATTACATCTTTGGTAACAGAAGTAAATTCATCTTCACGTATAATAAAATAGTATTGACCATCTATGTCCAAACTTTCTATGGCACGCTGTATCATGGGCTTACCATTTACATCTATTAAGGGTTTGGGCAGATGGAATTTATCTCGGGGGAATCTACTTCCCAAACCAGCCATGGGTATTACAACATTAGACATAGATTATTTATATTTTAATATACTAGTTTAATTAATTTTGTGCAGGCACAATTACATATAAGTTTCTTCATTTTGTTTTTATTCACTGTCACTACGTATTGAAATAATAAAGTTTCCTTGATGTAAAGAAACATTATTATTTTTTTATTATGTGCGGATTGATGTTTCTTGGTCCGATGTTGGGCTATGGGGTTAGTAGCCGGCGGTGTTCTTTTATTCATATTAATAAGTTTCGTTTTCTCTATAGAGATCTTCGACTCTAAATACCGCATCTGGAATAATCATGTGACTCCACTTGTTGATATTATCTGTTATGCATTTAGGAAAGTAATCATCAACTACTACATATTCAAATCGTTCGTTGTGTTTACTATCAACTCCTTCGTGTCCGTATTTGTTTCGTATCATCCATGCTATATTATACTCATCGACAATTTTTCCAATGTTCTGTTCTGTGTGGGCGAAACTTTTGATTTTGTTCACACAGTGATCTTCGTTGCCAAAATAGGTAAAATGCCAACCTCCGTGATGTACGGATATAGTGTTGTTGGGTTTGGGATTCCAATAGAATGAATATTCTCTTTCCTGTTGTGGATTGGTGAATACTCTACCTCTGGTGGCGATAATGGCAGGATGACTGCTGGGATGCTGTATCTTCATGTAGTTGATTTTGTAATTGAATTGAGCCACATATATGATATAACGATCGTAATCATTCTCATCCTGTTTGATCATCTCGATCATCTCCGCACGTGGTATTTCATCACAGTCACTGATTATCAATAGATCTTCTGGAGAGACGTCCGTCAACTCTTTATATGCTATAAAGCGTTGGTACTTTTCACGTACCCAGGTATCATCTATTTGACCAGGCAATGCTGCACGTTGTTCTTCGATTGAGTCGTCTAATTTGATATGACGAATTTTTTCTAGATAGGGAGCGAATCGTTGTTTGTTATTTTCAAAGAAGTATTCTTTGGGCAAGCCTGTGAATGTGGTATTAGACTCAACTAGTACAAAATAATCCACTGTATCCCACAATTCCCGTAATCGTATTTCTAAGATTTCAAACTCGTTGTAGAATGAAAACATATCATAAACTTTCATTGCACTTCCTCTGGGTAGAAATCAAATATTGGTACAGTAGCATCGGAGATGATTAAATCTTTGTATTTTTCCTGATTGTCAACTACATATTTAGGAAAATAATCATCTAGCACAACATGTTCAAACTTTTCAACATCGGCAGGATTTGGGCCACATTTTTCTCTGATCATTCGATCAATGCTGAACACATCCACAATCTCAGGAACATTCTGTTCTGTATGAGCAAAGTTTTGTAATTTATGTACAGCATTTTTATCATCGCCTAGATAACTAAAGTGCCAGCCGGCATGTTCAAGATAAACAACATCGGGTGCTGGTGGTAACCATGCGTGTGTATAATCACGTTCTTTTTCAGGATTGGTAAACACATGTGATCTGGTCACAATCATTTGTTGATTGATCACAGGCTGGTACCATTTTAAGAAATTGAACCTGTATCTGAATAATGGAACACGCAGTACATAGCGTTCATATTTGTTCTCATCTTCTTTGATTAGGTCTATGATGTCGGCACGTGGAATTTCATCAAGATCACTAATTATGATCAAATCATCTGGCTGTTTATCAGTTATGCCACGTTTGAGAGCATCACGCTGAAACTTCTCACGTACCCAACTGTTGTCAGTTACGGGAAAATCATCAATCTTTAGATACCGTATTTTATCTTGGAAGGGTTTAAATCTTTCCCAATTTTTTTCTAATACATATTCCTTAGGTTTACCACTATGGCTCATATTGGCCTCAGCGATAACAAATACATCCACCACATCTTGCAGTTCCTGTAGCCTAATTTCCAGTAGATCCAATTCATTAAAAAATGTAAAACAATCATAAACTTTCATTTTTATTCCTTTATCCAAAGTTTTGGCACAGTGTGCCATAGATCCATTATGTCAAAATAAGGGTCCTTGCCGTCCTCGCCCATGATGTGAAACCCCAGTCCAGGAATTGGGCTGAACAGCATGACATCTGGTTGGTGCCAAATTTGATTTATGGATCTGTCTTCCACCCATCCCGCATTGTTGATGGTCAGTTTGACCAAATCTTGAAACACATTGCGGTATCCATCATACAGTTTTCGGCTGGCCAAACAGGTGTAGGTGGTGTGTTTGACTGTGCGATAGTGCCTATAAGGCCCCAACAACAGTATGCTTTCATAAATCTGTTTGGTGTATCTCCAAATGTCATCATGTGGATTGATCGCCACCATGACACCTGTATTGGCTTCAAATTGACTCACACTGTCAATCATGTCATTGATGGCTTCAGGCACATGTAGATAGTCATCCTCTATATGGTACCAGAGATCAGTGCAATGTTTTTCCACTTGATCATACACTCTATGCATGGTGTGACCGTTACCTGTACCATCCAGCACTGGAACAAATTCATATGGAAATTTGCAGTGTGAAATAATCTGTTTGATATCTTCTACTGCTTGGGGACTGCTGTGATCGTCCAATACCACCAACTTGATGTCATGATTCTGTACTTGATTGATGCTGTGAATCAAACTGCTAACACAGTGTTTGACCAGCTCATGCTTGTTACAGTTTATGTATCTAGTGGAATTGCTTGCTGAATTGACGATGGTACAGCTACGGAGAACAATGAGTAAATTTCTTTTCATATATTTTTAAAATGTCAACTATTTAAACACAGGTACTGGCTGTAGTCAACTATTTTGAAATATTTTTTAGGTTGACAAACAGCTCTATAAATATTAGCATATTATCATAAGGACAACAACATGGGCGTAGCAGCAAAATTTATCACTAGAATTCAACAGGAGTTTGGTGACAAGCATCCAGCAGTGATCTTGGATGTGGGCAGTAGAGACCTAGAAGAAAGTATTGAATTGCACACAGCATTTCCCAATTCTAGAATAATAGCATTTGAACCCAATCCCAGTCAGTTTCAAATTTGTTTGGAAAAAAGCAAAAGATACAGCAACATTGAAGTGTATGAGTATGCATGTGGAGACAAGGAAGACACTATTGATTTTTGGGTGGTTGACCTAAATGTGGGCTGTTCCTCGACCTTGGAGCCTATATACCTTGGAAGAGGATGGAATGATCACAAAGACAATGAGTGGGCAAAAGTTCCTGACATAAAACTGAGAAGGTTGGACAATGTGTTGTCCGAGCTAGGAGTTGACAATGTGGATGTGGTTTGGATGGACATCCAAGGCACAGAGCTTCTGGCCTTGCAGGGACTGGGCAAGTACATTGACAACATAAAAATGATACATACCGAAGCGGCCTTGAGGCCCTATTACAAGGACCATATATTGAGAGATCAACTAGAATCCTGGATTAGGCAACAGGGATTTGATATAGAAATTTGGGATCATCAAGCAATATTGAATCACCATGCTGGCGAAACTGATCTTATCTGCATTAGAAATACTCACAAAGGACAAACATGATACCAATAGCACCAAAAAATTCACCACACAGCCCTACCTTTGATCAAGAGACCTCCATAGTATTTTATGGCGAGTGGGACAGTATGCTGTCAATAAAAATTCAAGAGGCTTGGTTTTCTTCCATTGCCATGGAACACAAGCTGCCTGATTGGATTAGATACATGGAAGGCGCCAGCGGAAAAAAATATAGATATTTCATTAACAATTTAATAGAAAACATGTCCAATGATGTTCGATATTTGGAAATAGGCACTTGGTCTGGATCAACAACTTGCTCAGCCATATATGGCAACAAAGTCAAATGTCATGCCGTGGACAATTGGAAAGAGTTTGGCGGCCCAAAAGACCTGTTTTTTGAAAATATCAACAATGTCAAATTGGAAACACCAGACTTGCATTTTGAATTTACAGAGGCTTCCTTCCAGGACATTGATTTTTCAACCATAGGCACATATAATGTTTACATGTATGATGGATCTCACAATGAAATAGACCAATATCATGGCATATCCCTAGTGTTGCCGGCCTTAGATGACACATTTATTTTCATATGTGATGATTGGAACTGGGAAAAGGTGCGCAAAGGAACCATGTCCGCTATCAATGATCAAAATTTGACCATAATCAACAGTATTGAAATTAGAACCCTGCAACAGGAAGTGCCTTGGGCACCAGACATACTGGCTGCTCATAGCGATTGGCACAACGGCTATTTCATAGCATTAATCAAGAAGACAGAACAATGACTACATTTTCACATTCAGGAACCACAGGCGACACATTTTGCTCATTAGTAATACCCAAAATTTTTGGTTCTGGAGAATTTTATCTCAAATTAAACAACCTAGAACATGTGATCAATACCAAACTGGGGTGGAGCAATAAAGGCAATAGACACGAAGGTAGAATGACACAGACCGATTTTGATGTGATGGAGGAATTGATCAAACATCAAAACTACATTACAGATTTCAAAGTTTGGAACAGTGAACAAATTGATTACGAATTGGAAGATGCCTACGATCATTTGGAAACAGGAGTCCATCAAAGAAATTTCAGCAATCAGTTTGCTTTGGCTGCTGGCATTGATCCCAAAAAACATTATAAAGAACTGCAGATCATGCCTTGGATGGAATGTAGGGAACCCAGGAAAATTCCAGGAAGACCCATTGTGATACATCGCAGTCCTCATTATCAGGAAGGGAATCCAGTTGAAAGTCCTGTGTGGAAAAAATTCATAGAAAAAAATCTCAGCGAGCAGGCAGTTTTTGTGGGTCAAGAAAGTGATCACGACTATTTTGAAAATATATTCAAAGTGCGAGTTCCGCACTATCGAACACCTGATTGGATGGAATTGGCTAGAATTATTTCAGCATCTGAAATGATGATAACCAGCATGGGAGGCCCCAGTGCGCTGTGCCTATGTCTTGGAAAAACCATGATGCTGGAACCACGTAAAAATGAGCCTCACCAACGATTGGAAATTAACTATCCATCAAGAATCAATATACAATACTTTTAAGGAAATAATATGGAACACTTTTATCAAAACATACCCGGATGGTTCAGCTATGAATACGTTTATAAAGATCTAGTAGAACAAGCAGACGATGATAGTCTATTTGTAGAAATCGGCTCATACAAAGGAATGTCATCCGCATACATGTCTGTTGAAATCATCAACAGTGGTAAGAATATAAAATTTGAATGTATCGATCCAATGGAATTAAACATAGGAAGTTGGTCGTGTAATGCCGATGAGCAGGAAGGATATTCCGAAAAAGATTTCCATGCTAGATTAGAATCAGTTAAAGGTTATTATAAGTTACATAAAATGACCAGCGACGAAGCAGTAAATCAATATGAGGATGGCACCATTGACTTTTTAATGGTCGACGGCGACCACAGCTACGAAGCAGTTAAAAAAGATATATTAAACTATTTGCCCAAAATGAGATCTGGTGGTCTTATGGTGTTGGATGACAGTTACGAACCCGGCATCCGACAGGCCATCGAAGAAACTGTCAATCATCTAGGTCCTGTCAACACCGGAATTCATTGCTTTATCAGTATTCCATAAAGTGAAGATAGCAATTTTAATCTGTGGACAGCCCAGATTCACTGAGGATTTCAACCTTACTTTAGCGTATCTCAAAGGTTATGCTCAAGCTGATTGGTTCTGTTATTTTACCGGTGATAATCAGGGAATCCCACCTAATAAACTTGCCTCAGATTTTTGGAGAAAGATTGATGATAAATCATTGGCAGCAAATACTCTCCAGTCCATGTTGCCAACAAATAATTTTATTAGGGCATTTGAATTATCTGATAGTGAATACATTGAACTACCAAAGGAACCGCCTGGTATTCCCACTCCTGCGTATAAAATGTGGTATAACTTATATAAGGTCAATCAACTAAGAATCAATTACGAACATCAAAACGACATCGTATATGACATGGTTGTACGCATACGCCCTGATGCTGGTTTGGTAACTGAAGTAGACCTAACCACACTTACCAAAGACGTTACTGACTCGGTAATAACCCCTATAAACAAAATTGCCGGGCATCTTCACCTCAGTCCAGACTCCCCTCAAATGTGTGATTGTTTTGCCGTTGCTTCTCCAACGAATATGAATATATACTGTGATATGATTCTAGATGCTCATAATAATTTCTTTACTCAGTCTAGACAAACATGGCATACAGAAAGTGCTCATGCCTTGCATTTAAGAAATAATAATGTTACCATAACACCCGGTAATTTTAAAATATCAATACGTGGCGATGCTAATTAGGCGTTCAATAAATAAAATACCAACAAACAGAGATTAACAACATGAATGAAAAATTACTTTCGGAGTTAACCGGAGATATCAAACAACTTAAGGCCAATGTAGATAAAATCGATCTTTCGGAAAAAAGTCTACTGATGGACAACGAAGAACATCGATACTATCTAAACTGTGCCGCCGGAGTAGAACAACATAAATTGTTGGCCTATATATCTACTTTCTGTTCCGGTTCGGTGATTTATGACATTGGGACATTTAGAGGATCCAGTAGCCTGGCATTGAGTTACAATCCTGATGTTCGTGTTATCTCGTATAACGTAGAAAATCAACTTTGTGTTTCAAACCCTCCTGACAATATACAATACAAAATTGGAGATTTTAGACAAGACTCTGAACTACTCTCCAGTCCGTTTATTCTTATAGATATCGCTCCACATGATGGAATATTAGAACAAGAATTTCACGAGTTCTTCGTCAATAACAATTACGAAGGCATTGTACTTTGGGACGATATTTGGCAGCAAGGACCTCCCACCATTAAAGATTGGTGGCAGGCATTGAGTCATCCTAATATCGTTACAAAATTAGATCTAACAGAAGTGGGCCATATGTTTGATATGGGTACAGGACTGACTGTTTACAAACCACAAAAATAGGAGAATTACATGGAACATTATTGGAGAAGCGTTGACGGATATTTTGCCGAGGAAGACGTTCGTTTTTATAAATGGGCAGTTGACAATGCAGCCTCACCAGCACACTTTGTTGAAGTTGGCTCGTGGAAAGGTAGAAGTAGCAGTGCCATGGTAGTAGAGATCATCAACAGTGGAAAAAACATTCAATTTGACTGTGTAGATACCTGGCTAGGTGCTCCAGAGCATAGAGAAGGGTCAACTATTGCGGGTGGTGTTTTTGTTGATTCCGACGTGGTAAAAGGTCAATTGTTCGAAGTGTTTAGTGCAAACATGAAACCGTTAGAAGGTCACTATAAGGCCGTGAGAATGGAAAGTGTCGCTGCTGCTGCCATGTACGCGGATAATAGTTTAGATTTTGTATTCATTGATGCCGACCACACCTACGAATCGATTACTTCGGATATACAATCTTGGTTACCTAAAGTAAAGGTCGGCGGTATTATCAGCGGACATGACTATAACCACCCTCCGGTCAAGCAAGCAGTTCATGAATTACTCAATGTATTTGGAGTGAATAACACAGAGGGCGCTCCCTGGTGGTCAATGAAAAAATGAAAATAATTAATAATTTTCCTTTCCGAAATGAGTTTGATCTTTTAGAAATTAGATTAAGTACCGAATACGATTATGTAGATCAATTCACTATTGTTGAATGCGATCATACCTATACTGGTATATACAAAGGATTTAATCTACCCGAACAAATGGAAAGATATGCTCCTTGGTGGGATAAAGTTAGATATGTACAAGTTGGAAAACCTCCTGGGCTGCTGTTCGATGCCGAGCACTGGATAAGAAATCATTTTCAATCAACCTGGGACGGTCTAACCAAAGACGATGTTGTTGTTATCAACGATTGCGATGAATTAATCAGGCCGGAGACTTATAAATTTATCAGAGAAACTGATTACGATTTTTATAGACTGGGTATGCCATTTTTTAATTTTAAATTTAACTATTTAAATATACAAGGACATACTCCGTGGCCCTCGGTTAAAGCCTTTAGAGGATATTTTGTCGAAGGACACGATGGTATGAGAAACATACCTAGTGTACCAGGCGGTAGACAAATAGAACTAGATCATGCTGGTTGGCATTTTAGTTATCTGGGGGATACAGACTGGGTGCTAGAAAAAATAAACAGTATTTCTCACCCTGAAAATAATACAGACAGTGTTAGAGATAATTTAAATGTCGATAATCTCATAAGTCAAGGTAAAGACTTTGCTTCCAGGCCAGGATTTGTATTCTGCCCTGTCAAGCTCGATGAATATTTTCCAAAGGTAATATTAGATAATAAATCTAAATACTCAAATTATATTCTACCCAATGGTGATAGATCTGTATCAGAACACTTTTCAGGCGATTGGCCAAAAGTGCTATCCGGAATCAACAATTTTTAAATAGGAAAATGATATCAATATCAGGTATGCAAATTGATAATTTAACCAATAGCAAAGTGGATTGACATGTGGCGCCATGAAATTTAAAAATAACTGTTGACATCAACCCAAAAAGAACATACAATAAAGAAACAGCACAATTGTAAAAAAACAACATTTGTTATCAAATATGAAAAAAGTACTTGACAACAGACATAAATAAATATACAATAAGTGCATAGGTTATAAAAAGCCTAGCAAAGATTTTAAGGAAAATGGAAACAAAAATGCAATCACAACAACATTATTTGAATTTAGGAACAGCGAAACAGCTGGGCTCAAGCCCCGCCATATGCTGGTCTGAGTTTAATATGACCAGTTATGATCGTACATCAGAGATTAAGATCGGGGTCTGGGAGGACACAGTGTAACAAAATTACACTCCAAACTCCAAGGCCCCAGGATTAAACTCCCTGGGGTTTTTTGTTTTTAACAAGGAAAATGATAGAAAACAATAGTAATAATCAAAAACAGACAGAGTTTATGCAACAGCATTCACTAACTAAACAAGATCTTCGAAAGTTGATCGCAGAAAAGTTGGAAAGAGCTCGAGCATATAGCAATGTTAAAACAAAGCGAGAGGCTCTAGAAGAGAACCGTTAGAATCGCAAACGAGTGCATAGGGAACGCGACCCTGCCCGCTCGTAAAGCATGGGCTATTAATGTGGGCGTGACTGGGGATGGTAAGTCTGTGGCGACAACGCAGATGTGT
>Ga0209189_1000750_pt1 | contig 25792 bp, 23 predicted proteins | sample C_130820_EF_Meta_FD_187308 | JGI IMG/M metagenome (GOLD analysis project Ga0209189, IMG submission 187308) | Freshwater microbial communities from Lake Croche, Canada to study carbon cycling - C_130820_EF_MetaG (SPAdes) (version 3) | ecosystem: Environmental > Aquatic > Freshwater > Lake... | reverse complement strand
CCCATTGAGGCAAGGCTCGGCAATGCACCGGGATGCCTGGCCAGGCGACCAGCAAGTCCTGAGCAGTCTCGAGCGCCGATTGCAGCGGGGTCTGCCTCTAGACGTTTGAGCCAGGAGTTTTTATACGGGGTGAAGACAGAGAAGGCGCCTCCTGCGCCCGTGAGCACCTCGTCTCGCTCAAAAATGCACTGGTCTTTCACGCGCACCATCTTGATGCCAAGGGTGGCGAGGGAGGCCTCGATGGTCGCGTCTCGCAGAAGGGCATCGGGCTCGTCATCGCCAGCGTAGACCACGTGCGAGGCCTTGAGTTCCCGTGCGAGCCGTGGAATTTCTTGGGTTGCAAGGCCATGTACCGCGATGATGCTGCCCTTGAATTCGGCAAGCTCCTCACCGAGGGACTCGAGGCTCTGGTGAATAAAGCTCACTCGCCGATCGGCCGTGAGCGCAGATTCTGGCGTGCCTGAGCGCAGGGGTGCGAGGATGGCCTCATCGAAGACAAAGACCGGCTGAATGGACCCCGGAAGGGTAAGCGCATGGGCCAGAGCTGCGTGGTCGTGGAGTCGAAGGTCTCGACGCAGCCAAACCAGGGTGATGGGAGTGGACAAAACATTCCTTTATTTGATGAACCGAGGGTAGAATAAGGGCATGGGCCAGCTCTGGACCGACGAATTCGATTCTGCCCTTCGAGAGGCGCAGGAGGACGGCGACATGTCGCAAGATGATCCTGACTTTCCGAGCGTAGCCGGTCAGCTTTTGGTGGCCATGCCCTCCCTGCTCGACCCGCAGTTTGGCGGCACCGTGGTCTTCGTCGCAGAGCACACGCCTCGTGGCGCCATGGGTCTGGTGATCAACCGCCCCTCCGACATGACGCTTGGCACTCTTTTCTCCCGACTAGACCTCAGCCTCGATGGTCACCCCCTCGAGGACTACCCCGTCATGGTCGGTGGCCCCGTCCAGACTGACCGCGGCTTTGTGCTTCATGAGCCCCTGGGGTCATGGAGTTCAACGCTCGCTGTGGTGGGCAGCGTGGGGCTTACGTCCTCTCGCGATGTCCTTGAGGCCGTTGCAAACAATCGCGGCCCCTCACGCATGCTCGTGAGTCTGGGCTACTCGGGCTGGGCGCCCGGCCAGCTCGATGCGGAGCTCGCCGCCAATGCCTGGCTCACCGTCCCTTTGCACGACGAAGACTTCTCGCTCTTGTTTGATCTGCCCGCCGAGGATCGGATGGGGGCCGCTTTTCAGATGCTGGGGTTTGACCCCTTGAATCTGTCTGGAGCCGTTGGCCACGCCTGAGGCTCCGGCCGGCGTCTTGCTGGCCTTCGATTTCGGCGAAGTGCGGATCGGAGTGGCCATTGGCAATAGCCTCACCGGAGGCGCTCGGCCCCTCGTTGTCATCCCCACAAATCCAAAAGATCAGCGCTTTGCTCGCATTGCCGAGCTGATTGCCGAGTGGCAGCCCGCTGGGCTTGTGGTTGGCCTTCCTGTTTACCCCGATGGAGCAGCGCATCCCTTTGCCGCTCGCTGCCAGCGGTTTGCACAGCAGCTTGCCGGTCGAACGGGCCTGCCGGTTGTGCTTGAGGATGAGCGCTACACTTCGGCGCTGGCCCCGGAATCAGAGAACCTTGATGCGCAGGCCGCCGCCATACTTCTGCAAGGATTGTTGAATGCCAAGGTCCATTCAGCTTAACGGCCGGGGTGAACTCACCCACCTGCTCTCCACCGAGGAGTTGCCGCGCGCCATTCTCCAAAAGATCCTCGATCACGCGAGCGACTTTCTCGACATCGATCGAATGGAAGTGAAGAACGCCGACTTCCTCGCCGGCCAGAGCATCTTCAACCTCTTCTTTGAAAACTCCACCCGCACGCGGACGACCTTTGAGATTGCGGCGCGCAAACTCTCTGCAGACGTGGTGAATCTGAATGTGAGTGCGTCGAGCACCGCGAAGGGCGAGTCGCTTCTAGACACCATCGACAACCTGGCGGCGATGAAGGCCGACATGTTTGTGGTTCGTCACAACCAGGCAGGCGCGCCCTATCTCATCGCCCGCCACATCAATCAGGTTGCGCCCCACATCCATATTCTGAATGCGGGAGACGGTCGTCACGCGCACCCCACGCAGGCTCTTCTCGATATGTTCACCATTCGCCACTTCAAGGGCGACTTTCATCAGCTGCGTGTGGCGCTGGTGGGCGATGTCTTGCACTCGCGCGTGGCGCGCTCAGACATCCATGCACTCTCCACGCTCGGCGTGCCCGATATTCGAGTGGTCGCACCGCTCACTCTCATGCCCTCGGGGCTCTCGGAGATGGGAGTGAAGCCCTTCACGAACCTTGATGAGGGCCTCGAAGGTGTGGATGTGGTGATTGCCCTGCGCCTGCAGAACGAGCGGATGCGGGGCGCCATGCTGCCGAGTCCTCAGGAGTATTTCAAACACTATGGATTGACTGAGCAGCGCCTCAGGCGCGCAAAGCCCGATGCCATCGTGATGCATCCGGGGCCCATGAACCGTGGGGTGGAGATTGACTCGGTGGTGGCCGACGGTGCGCAGTCGGTCATTCTCACGCAGGTCACTTTTGGAATCGCGGTGCGCATGGCAGTGATGCACCTGCTCTCGGAGGTCCGGCCATGAACCGCTCGGTGAACCCCTTCTCATCAGCGCCCTCACCGCGCATTGCCATTCTGGGTGGGCAGGTCATCGACTCTGCCGGTCAGCACTCCTCATCGAGCGACCTCTACATTGCCAATGGCAGCATTCAAGCCATCCAGCCCGCGGGCCTGGCCCTTGCGGGCTTTCAGGCGGACCTCACGCTCCAGGCCAAGGGGGCCATGGTGGCCCCCGGGCTTATTGACCTTGCAGCGCGACTTCGCGAGCCAGGTTTTGAGTACAAGGCCACGCTCGAGACCGAGATGCGCGCCGCTGTTGCAGGGGGTGTGACGCGACTCGTCTGCCCCCCAGACACCGATCCACCGCTTGACGAACCGGGCCTGGTGGAGATGTTGAAGCATCGGGCCCGAGGTCTTGGGCAGGCCCACGTTCATCCGCTGGGCGCCCTTACTGTTGGGCTTCGCGGTGAGGGCTTGACCGAGATGGCAGAACTCACAGAGGCTGGCTGCGTGGGGTTCTCCCAGTCCACGCATCCTGTGAAAGACACTCAGGTGCTCTTTCGGGCCATGCAATACGCCAAGACCTTCGGCTACACGGTATGGGCCTATGCACGAGACCCCTGGCTAGGCGCATCGGGGGTTGCGCACAGCGGCGCGATGGCCAGCCGTCTGGGCCTGCCGGGTGTGCCCGTGGCCAATGAGACGCTTCGGCTCTACACGCTGTTTGAGCTGGTGCGTCAGACGGGGGTGCGACTGCATGTCTGTCGCCTCTCATCGGCGGCAGGTGTTGAGCTCGTGCGTCGCGCGAAGGCGGAGGGCCTTCCCGTTTCCGCAGACGTGGCCGTGCATCACCTTCACCTCACGGACGTCGATATTGGTGACTACGACAGCAATCTGCGTGTCGACCCCCCCTTCCGAAGTCAGAGAGACCGGGCAGCCATTCGCGCGGGTCTGCTCGATGGAACCCTCGATGCCATCTGCTCAGACCACGCCCCCGTGGATGACGATGCCAAGCAGCTTCCGTTTGGGGAGGCTGAGCCTGGTGTTATTGGCCTAGAGCTCCTTTTGCCGCTTACCCTCAAGTGGGCAAGTGAAGACAAGCTGAGTCTAGAGCGCGCACTGACCCTTCTGACATCGGGCCCCGCCCGAATTCTTCAGCGTGATGCGGGCAGCCTTCATGTCGGTGCGCAGGCCGACCTCTGCATCTTTCACGCAAGCAAGCCCTGGCTTGTAACCAACGACAGTCTCACCACGCAAGGACGCAATACGCCTTACCTTGGCCACGAGCTGCTGGGTCGTGTCCAGGCCACGCTGGTGGATGGCCACTGCGTCTATCGCGCGCCCACTCAGGGATAGGGCTGTGCTGCGGTTGCTGTGGCGGGTTCCCGCCCTCTTGATGTGGGTGGCCGGAGGATGCTTCTGGGCGGCTGTGATGATGCGCATCCTTGGTCGCTCGGGACGCCGCGTGAGCGTGCGCGTATTCGCCCGAGGCGTTCTTTTTCTCTGTGGTGTGCGCTTTGATCGTCAGCAGGCGGGCGAGCTGCCGAGCCCCTGCCTGGTCGTGTCAAACCACGTGTCCTGGCTGGACATCTACGTGCTTCATGCGCTGGAGCCCATGACCTTCATTGCCAAGTCGCAGATTCGGAGCTGGCCCGTCATCGGCTGGCTGGTGACTGCAGCAGGCACCCTCTACATTGAGCGCGGTCGTCGACATGCGGTTCACGATGTGCTGCACCAGGCTCAGCGCCGCTGCGACCTGGGCGAGCGCATCTGTTTTTTCCCCGAGGGAACCACCTCCGAAGGTCATGGGCTGCTGAAGTTTCACTCCAACCTCTTCAGTCTCGTTGAGCGACGGCCAGACCTTCTCGTGCAGCCCATCAGTATTCGGTATTGGCAGCAGGGCCTCGCATCGAGCGTGACGGCCTATGTGGGGGAGATGACGCTTGTGGGCTCCATGTTGCGCATCATGCGCACCCCTGGGCTATCGGTCTCGCCGATTTTTCACTCCCCCATTCACTTTGGTGAGCTCGCCCAGCCTAACCGACGCACGCTCTCGGATGAGGCCTATGCCCGAATCTTGGCCGGCCTCTCGATCGGGCAGCGCGCTTAGTCGATTGCAATCTGTTGGAACACGGCGAGGTCCTCTAGCCGAACCGCACTGAGGTAGCCACGCCAGACGCAGCCTGAATCGAGAGCAATGAACTGGGGTGAGATGCGAAGCCCCAGAGTCGACCAGTGGCCCACGATGACCCGTTGATGGGATGTGGCGCGCTCCGCATGGTCAAACCATGGTGTGAGGCGAGCAGGAGCCTGCGCCGGAGGCGCCTTGCACTTGAGCTCGAGATGGCCCTCGGGCGTGAGATAGCGCACTCGGGTGAGCACATTCACGATGGTGCGAAGACGTGCGTGGCCCTCGAGGTCGTCTCGCCAGTGCAGGGGGGCGTTGCCGTACATCTCGTGCATGAAGTCCTGCCAGTGATTGCTCTGAAGGCGCGCCTCCACCTCGCGAGCGAGCGACACGGTTTTTCGCAGACTCCAGCCCGGCAAGACGCCTGCGTGAACCATGAGCGTGTTTCCGCGAGCATGGGCCAGCGGCCTGTTTCTGAGCCAGTTGATGTGGCGTTTGGCATCGGGTGCTTTGATGACTTGCAGCAGCGTATCTCCGGGACCGGCTGCGCGCGCGCCACAGGCCAGTGCCAGAAGGTGCAGGTCATGATTGCCCAGCACGCAGGTGGCCCGCTCGCCGGCGGCCTGAATCATTTTGAGCACCTTGAGCGACTTGGGGCCTCGATTGACGAGATCGCCCACGAACCAGAGCTCGTCTCGGTCTAGCCGAAGGGGAAGTTGGGAGACGAGGGCCTCCAGGCTGTCTGCACAGCCCTGCACGTCACCAATGACATAGGTCGCCATACCGCGCATCGTAAGATATTGGGCAGCCCATGACTTTCTCGTCCCTCAGACCCCCTCCGGCATCGATCTTCAAGGCCTATGACATCCGCGGTGTCGTTGATGAGACGCTCACCGAGGAGGGCGTGCGCCTGATCGGCCAGGCGCTGGGGTGGATGATGAGTGAGCAGGGTCAGGCCCGTTGTGTGGTGGGCCGCGATGGCCGCCTGTCCGGTCCGAGACTGCAGGCCTGTCTCTCCGAAGGCCTCATGGAGGCGGGGGTTGACGTGATTGATATTGGTCGGGTGCCCACGCCGGTCGTCTATTTCGCCACGCATTTGCTGGGTACGGGAACGGGTGTTGCCATCACTGGAAGCCACAATCCACCCCAGTACAACGGCCTCAAGATGATGGTCGCGGGAGCCACCCTCTCGGGTGAGCAGATTCAGCGTCTGCGGGCTGGCCTTGAGGACGGCCGCGTGCAGGCGCACCTGGAGCTGGGGGTGAGAAGGGGCAGCGCCTCGGTGCGCGATGTGCGCGCGGAGTATGTGGGACGAATTACCAGTGATGTACACCTTGCCCGGCCACTTCGTGTCGCGGTTGACGCAGGAAGTGGCGTTGCAGGCGAGCTGGGTCCAGAGGTGCTTGCGCAGCTGGGCTGTGAGGTCACTCCCCTCTATTGCGAGATCGACGGAACATTTCCTCATCACCATCCCGACCCCGCGGATCCTCACAACCTGGAGGACCTCATTCGGGTGGTGAGCGAGAAGGACCTCGACCTGGGCCTGGCCTTTGACGGAGATGGCGATCGGCTTGGCGTGGTGACTCGAAATGGGCGCATCATCTGGCCCGATCGGCAGCTTATGCTCTACGCCCAGGACGTGCTCTCGGTGCGCCCAGGTGCGCAGATTATTTTTGATGTGAAGTGCAGCCGCCTGCTTGCCCGCCACATTGAGGCCCACGGCGGAGAGCCACTGATGTGGCGAACGGGGCACTCGCTCATCAAGGCCAAGCTCAAGGAGACGCAGGCACCTTTGGCCGGGGAGATGAGCGGCCACATTTTTTTCAATGATCGTTGGTATGGCTTTGATGACGGGCTCTACACCGCTGCGCGCCTGCTTGAAATTCTTGCGCGAAGCGAGAACCCGTCGGCCGTCCTGGAGGCGCTTCCGGACTCTGCCAGCACGCCTGAGTTACAGGTTAAGACCTCAGAGGGCGAGAACCACGCCATGGTGGCTCGGCTTGCCGCTGAGGCGCTTTTTCCCACGGCCCGCTCTCGCATCACCATCGACGGGATTCGCGTGGAGTATGACGATGGCTTTGGTCTGGCTCGTGCCTCGAACACGACTCCTGTGGTCGTTCTGCGCTTTGAGGCGGACACCCCTGAGGCACTGAGCCGGATTCAGGGCGAGTTTCGAGCGGGCCTTCTGGCCGTCATGCCTCAGGCGACTCTCCCCTTCTGAGGGGGCCTATGCCCCGACTGCTCGTTATCAAGACCAGCTCGATGGGGGATCTGGTGCACTGCTTATCGGCAGTCGCTGAGGCCAAGCACGCGGTGCCGAATCTTTCTGTGGACTGGGTGGCCGAGGAGACTTTTGTCGAGATTCCCGAGCTCTATCCGGGCGTGGATCGCGTCTTTCCGGTTGCCTTTCGCAGATGGAAGGGTCGCTATCGCGATCCCGCGGTTCGGGAGGAGTTATCGGCGGCCATCCATCGCTTTCGGCATGTGGAGGAGCCCTACGACCTCGTCATTGATGCGCAGGGCCTCATCAAAAGCGCGGTCCTCTCCCTTCGCTCTGGCGTTGCTCGCCGACGGCGCTGGTGTTTTAACTGGTCGAGCGCCCGAGAGCCTCTGGCGAGTCTTGCGGCCGGACAGACGGTTCACAGCCCGCCCGAGGTACACGCGGTTGAGCGGCTTCGAACGCTTTTCTCGACTGCCCTGGGCTATGAACTTCGGCATCGACCCGTGACCGGCCACCACCTGGCTGCGGCCATGCTGGGAACGTCCTTCAAGGCGCTCTGCTCGCGCATGGGCCAGGACCCAGAGTCGGCCTCGCGCTGGGTTCTCCTGGTGCACAACACGAGTCGGCCAGAGAAGCTCTGGCCCGAGGTGCATTGGCAGGCGCTGGGCAAGACCATGGCCGAACTCGGCTGGGTGCCGCTCTTTCCGGCGGGCAATGAGATGGAGCGCGTTCGTGCGCGGGCGCTGGCAGAGACCACGGGAGGCGTTGCCCTTCCGGCCTGCTCGCTGACGGAGATGGCCGCCATCATCCAGCATGCGCAGTTGGTCGTAGGCCTTGATACGGGGCTCACGCACTGGGCAGCCGCCCTTGGGCGCCCGACGATTGGTGTTCTCACGGGAACACCCTCTGGCCGATATGGCCTGGACTGGGCCGTGAAGTCTCACACCATCGAAGGCGATGAGATCTTTGCCGATCGCGTCCTTGCGCAGGCCCGTCGCTGGGGACTTCTCTGATGACTCGAGCGCGGATAAGCGCAGCAGCAGAGAGACACTCTTTTTTAAGTGGGCTTCTGCGGGCTGCCTACACGGTCCTCGGAACCCTGCTGCTGCCCCTGCTGGCGACTTATCTCGCCTGGCGCGCGCGCCGACAGCCTGCCTACTGGCAGCACTGGGGGGAGCGCTTTCTAGGCGTCCCGAGGCATGCGGGGCCCTATGCGTTTTCTCAGCTCGACCGGCCCGTCATCTGGCTTCATGCTGTCTCGGTGGGAGAGACCCACGCGGCCCAGCCTCTAATTAAGGCCTGGCTGGCCAGTGGAAAGGTTCGCGTGCTGCTCACACACACCACCCCCACGGGTCGCCAGACCGGTGCGACCCTCTTTGGTGATGAGTCGCCCGAGGTGTTTGTGCAGGCCTACCTCCCTTATGACTCGCCCTGGGCCAATGCGCGTTTTCTGCGATGGGCAAGGCCCTCGCTTGGCCTGCTCATGGAGACTGAGCTCTGGCCCAACCTGCTTGCTCAGGCTCGCTCGCGTGGCATTCCCATGGCCCTTATCAATGCCAGGCTCTCTCATCGATCTGCCCGCTCACTGCGACGCTTCTCGAGCCTTGCACGACCCGCCTTGGGCGCTCTGTCACTGGTCTTGGCCCAGACCCATGCGGATGCGCAGCGATTCATGGCCAATGGCTACGCGGGTGCGCTTGAACTGACCGGAAGCCTCAAGTTTGACGTGGAGACTTCGGTTGCCCTGGCAGACCTCGGCCGAGAGTGGCGAGCTGCCTGGCCTCATCGGTGGGTCTGGCTGGTCATCAGCAGCCGAGACGATGAGGAGATTGAGCTCTTTCGCTCCTGGCAGCTCGTGCGTCCGCGCGGGGCCCTGCTCTTGGTGGTGCCCCGTCACCCTCAGCGGTTTGAGCGCGTTGCAGATCTGGCGAGGACGGCCGGACTAAAAACCGCGCAGAGATCGCAAGATCTGGTGCTGAATGCGGAGGTGGAGTGCCTCATTGGGGACTCTCTGGGCGAGATGTCTGCTTACGTGGCTGCAAGTGACCTGGCGCTGATCGGGGGGAGTCTCTTGCCGCTTGGGGGGCAGAACCCAATTGAAGCTTGCGCCCAGGGTCGCCCTGTCTTTTTTGGGCCCGCGATGTTTAACTTTCAGGCCATCGCCCGTGAACTCCGAGACTGTGGCGCTGGCTTTGAGGTGGGTTCGGTGGCCGAGTTTTATGGCTCAGCGCAGCTTCTTATGGAAGATGCGAAGGCCTACGAGCGCGCGTGCTCGGCAGCAAAGGACTTTGCGGTGACCCACCAAGGGGCGAGTGCCCGCACGCTACGCGCACTCGATCGGCTTCTCTCGGTCGGGGCAGGCTAGTCGGAGGCCTTGGCCATAAGCTGGCTTACGGCCTGAACGTCAGCAAGACTGAGCGCTCCTACTGCGGCTTTCAACTTGAGGCTCGCGAGAAGCACGTCATAGCGAGCCTTTGAGAGATTTCTCTTGGCCGTGAAGAGCTGCTGCTGAGAGTTGAGGATGTCGATATTGATTCGCACACCCACCTCGTAGCCGAGCTTGTTGGAATCGAGCGCGAGCTGGCTCGACTTCTCGGCTGCCTCGTAGGCGCTCACCTGCGCAAGTCCAGCCAGCACGTTGAGGTAGGCACTACGAGCCTCTTGCTCTGCGCTCAGCCGCGCGGCCTCGAGGTCGAGTTCGGCCTTTGACCGCAGGGCGGCCGCCTCCCGAACCTGAGAGGTGACGAGACCCCCTGCAAAGATTGGGATGGAGAGTTCCACGCCCACGTAGTTGTACTCGTAGTCAGCAGCGGCGGCGGTGGTGCTGGCGTCACGAGCAACGGTTCTGTTCGCGACAAGATTGAGGCTGGGGAGGTGGCCGGCGAACTGCGCACCCACTTGAAGGCGAGCAGTCTCAAGGTCGGCCTCCGCCTTGCGCACAGACGGGTTGCTGCTGCGGGCCTGATCGACCCAGGCCAAGGGATCGAGGGGCTCGGGGCGAGGAATGGGGATGCTCTTTTGAATACTCTTGAGCGGACCGGAGACCGTCTCCCGAACAATGAGGGAGAGGGCGTGTCGATTCACGTCGAGCGTGTTCTGGGCTTTGATTTCGTTGGCGAGGATGAGGTCAAAGCGCGCCTGGGCCTCTTGCTGATCGGTAATCGTGGCGGTTCCAACCTCAAAGCTGCGCTTGGCCTGCTCGAGCTGCTCGGCAATGGCCTTTTTCTCCGCCTGCGCGCTGCTCAGGTCGTCCTGGGCTGAGAGCACATCGAAGTACGCTGCGGCCACCCGAATAAAGGTGTCTTGCCGAGCCTTGGTGAAGGTGGCTTCTGCAGAGGCCACCTTCTGGGTTCCCTGCTGGGCCTTGCGCAAAAGAGACAGGTTAAAGATGGGTTGGCTAAGCGATACGGCAAAGGTCTTGGGGGTGAGGGTGGTTCCCGCGTAGGTGCCGCCCGTGTAGTCCCGCTGATATCGTGTGGCCGAGCCTGAGATGGTGGGCAGGATGCCTGCCACGCCCTGGGGCCTTGCTTCTCTGCCCGCCTCCAGCGTTTTCTCGGATGCGAGGTAGGTGGGGTCTCCCCTGAGCGCTTTATTTAGCGCGTCTTCTAGGGTGAGGGTCTGGGAGAGGGCAGGTGAGGCGGCCCAGGCGAGGGCGAGAAGGATGGAGAGACGGCTAAGAGGGGGCATGAAGACCTTCGGCTGTTAGAACTGAAAAGTGGATACCACGGGCGCATCCTCGAGCATGGGCACCATGGTCTCAAAAAGCCCGCGTTTGAGCACGCTCGAACCCCTCTTTTCGAGAAGGAGTGCCTGCATGACTGGGGCTGAACCAACAATTGCAAGCAGCCGGCCGCCGGGCTTGAGCTGATTTAGAAGGCCCTCGGGCGCCCGGGCAAGGCCACCTGAGACCACGATGACGTCAAAGAGCCGAGGGGCGGCAGAGGCATCGAGAGAGAGGCCATTGCCTTCGATGACTGTGACGTTGCCAATGCCTGCCTTTGAGAGGTTGGAGAGCGCGAACTGAACGAGGCTGGGATACTTTTCAACGGTGATGACGGACTGACTCAGGTGGGAGAGCAGGGCGGCCATATGGCCCGATCCCGCGCCAATCTCTAGCACCTCATCGCTCGGCTTGAGGTCGGCCTCTTGGAGCAGTCGCGCCTCGACCTTGGGTGAAAGCATGCACTGCCCCTCGGGGAGGGGAATCTCCATATCGACAAAGGTGAGTGCCCGGTGGGCCTCGGGGACAAAGATCTCGCGGCGAACCTGGGTGAGTACATCAAGCACCCTAGGATCGAGCACATCCCAGGGACGAATCTGTTGGGCGATAGCGTTCGCACGCGCCTGCTCGAGGTGTGCGCTTGAGAAGATCGTTGAGTCAAGGGACATGAGCGTTCTCCGGATCGGTGCAAAGAGCCGATGATGCAGCCCGTATGATTCACACCTATGACGGACATTCTACTGGGGCTGGCCAGCCTGCCCATTGAGGTGAAGGCGCTCCTGATGGGCCTGGTCGAAGGGGTGACCGAATTCCTTCCTGTTTCATCTACTGGGCATCTCATTTTGGCGGGGTGGGCGCTTGGGTTTGACGACGAGCGCGCTAAGGTCTTTGACATTGCCATTCAGACTGGTGCCATGCTGGCCATCGTCTGGATTTACCGTGTTCGTTTTTTTCAGGCAGTTGGCATCACGAAGGGCGATGCCGCCTCTCGTGCTCTGCTGCTTAACCTGTGCGTGGCATTTGTGCCTGCAGCCCTTCTGGGCCTTCTGTTCTCCAAGCAGATCAAGGCCTATCTTTTTTCTCCCGTGCCGGTGGCCTTAGCCTTCATCGTTGGTGGGCTTGTCATGATCTGGGTGGAGAGAAGACCCGCCCAGACATTCCGTGTTAATCACGTTGATGCGATGACCTGGAGGGATGCTCTCAAGGTTGGGCTCGCGCAGGCGGTGGCCCTGATTCCAGGCACGAGCCGCTCGGGTGCCACCATCATCGGCGGCATGCTCTTTGGCCTGTCTCGGCAGACTGCCACCGAGTTCTCTTTTTTCTTGGCTGTGCCTACCCTGCTTGCTGCCGGCGCCTATAGTCTTTTCAAGCAATGGCAACTGCTACAGGCTGAGGACCTGGGAATGTTTCTCATCGGACTGGGCACCGCCTTCGTGAGTGCGATGGTGGTGGTGCGCTGGTTTTTGCGATTTGTGAGCTCGCACAGTTTTGTGGGCTTTGCCTACTACCGCATCGTGTTCGGCTTGGTCGTGTTGCTCACCTGGCAGGCGGGCTGGCTCGATTGGACCCCTTAAGCCTCGGTTTTGCGAACGAAGACCAAGTCTGCAACTGGGTTTCCGAGTCGCAGACCTCGCGCCTCAAACTTAGTCTGGGGCCGCCACGGGGGCCGCTCACAGAATCCACCCGCTTGGGCGCGGTTCTGGAGTAGGGGTTCTGCCGAGAGCACATCGAGCATCTGTTGCGCATAGTCTGGCCAGTCGGTTGCGCAATGGAGATAGCCCCCCTTCACAATGCGCTGAGCGAGGTCGTGAGCAAAGCCCGGCTGGATGAGTCGCCTCTTATGGTGCTTCTTCTTCGGCCAGGGGTCTGGAAAAAAGAGATGAATCCCCTGAAGGGACTCAAGCGGCAGGCCTTTTCGAACCACGTCTACCGCATCGTGCTGGATGATTTTTATGTTTGAAATGTGCTCTGCCTCAATTCTCTGCAGCAGCGCCCCCACACCAGCGGGATAGACCTCAAGCCCTAAGAAGTTGAGTTGCGGGTTACGCTGCGCGATGGTGGCTGTGGTCTCACCCATGCCAAACCCAATCTCCAGGACCACGGCTCGGTCGTTCTTGAATAGGTCAGACAGCGAGATCGGCTCGCCCCAGAAGGGTGCAACCCAAGGCCCAGAGAGCCTCTCGAGCGCGCGCCGCTGGCCCTGCGTGATCTTTCCTTGGCGCCGAACAAAACTGCGAATATGCGTGCCACGCGGACCCTGATCCGACTTGAGAGGTGCATCAGTCATGCGAGGATCTTGCCAGAGACGCATTAGGGACAACACGCACTTGCACGGTGACACCAAAGCATTGATACACTCTCGGTTCCATCACCACTCCCATAACAAGAGGGACCATGAACAAAGCAGAACTCGTCGAAGCCGTAGCGGCCGCCACCGATCTTTCCAAGTCCAAGACGGACGAAGTCATTGGCACCATCATCCACACCATTGTTAAAGCTGTTGCGAAGGGCGACTCCGTCCAGCTCGTTGGCTTTGGCACCTTCGGATCTGGCAAGCGCGCCGCGCGCACCGGTCGGAACCCCCGTACCGGTGAGGCCATCAAGATTGCCGCCTCCAAGACCGTGAAATTCACGGCTGGTAAGGCGTTCAAGGACGCGGTCAACAAGAAGAAGTAAGCCTCCCGCGGCTTGACACAAAACCCAGGGTCCTGTGCCCTGGGTTTTTTCTTTTGGAGGGTCATAAGGCATGACCGTTGAGACAGAGATCTGTCTTCATCTCCCCGACGCATGTGCGGCAAGGCTGTCCGCCTGGCCGCTCCTGAATGGGCACCCCAGTCGTCGACAGCAGCTTCGGGCAATCTACTTCGACACCCCGCAGGGCCACCTCTGCCGGGCCGGCGCGGGTCTGCGGGTGCGACGCGAATCTGGTGCTTGGGTGCAGACGCTCAAGCTTGCACTGAGCACGACGGATCGATCGGAGCTCAATCAGACCCTCGCCTCGCGTTCGGCAAGCGCCGTTCCCATGCTCTCCGAGGCGGGTCTCGCCGGGGCGTACATCCTCGATCCACGCGGGGGTCGCGCAAAGCTTGCACTCACCACACTCTTTCCGAGCTTGGCGCCCGTTTTTGAGACGCGTGTGCGTCGTCGGTCCTGGCTTGTGAGTCACCAGGGAAGCGTGGTGGAGGTCTCGCTTGACCTCGGTGAGGTCTGCCTCTCGGATGGTCGTTCTCGAGACGTTTCAGAGTGTGAATTGGAACTGAAGGAGGGGCAGCCGGCGGCACTTTGGCAATTTGCGCTCGATCTGCTCTCTTGGATGGGAGAGGGGCCTCTGCTGGAGCCCAGATCAAAGGCTGAGCGGGGCTACGGACTCGTTTGGGCTCAAGACTCCAGCGTCGTTCCACCGCAATCATCCAATATGAAGGACTCGGAGAGCCTTGCCGCCGCGCTGCGACTGGCCCTGGCCCAAGCTTCGAGTGACCTCTCTCGAAGCATCTGGATGGTTCTTGAGAGCGAGGATGCGGAGGGTCCTCACCAGCTTCGAGTGGCGGCGCGCAGGCTTCGTAGCGTGCTGAAGATGGTGCTCCCCAGCCTGAGCTCAAGTGACTGGCAGCAGCTGGCCTTGGATGCCAAGTGGATTGCGGGAGCTGCAGGCCCGCTTCGCGATCGTGATGTTGTGGCTCTGGATATTCTTGAGCCCCTCATGGTGAAGTTACCCAGTGATCAAGATCTGGCCATGGCACTTGCCCTCCTCGCTGATGAGCGAGACCGGTGCAGAGTGGATCTGCGCGCTCAACTCAAAAGTGTGCGTGCTCAAGCGTTCTTGGCGCGTCTCGGGCTGCAGGCCTGCGCATCTTTGCCGGCGCTCGAAGAGGCAGACGCTCGCTCGTTTGCACAGATGCAGCTCAAGCGCTTGGTCAGGCGCGTTCGCCAGAGAAAACTCCTAGCCGATCAGTCCCCTGAGCATCGCCATGAATTACGTCTTGCCTATAAAGCGCTCCGGTACGCATCCTCTTGGCTTGAGGGTCTGGGCATGGGAAGCGAGGCTCGGCGTCAACAAAGAAAGGCTGCGCGCGCCCAAAAAACCCTTGGCGATTCTCAGGATGCGGTGATGGCGCTTCCAGTGCTGCAGGCGCTCTTGCGGAGCGTTCCGCCCGGGCAGAGTGGTCGAGTTCTCGGGCTTGTGCAGGGATGGCTCTTGGCGAAACAGGGCTGACGGGGCGCGACTTGCGCGCCTCGGTGGGGACGAAAGCTCGGAGCGTTCGTCCCCTTAGAGCTTTAGTCCGCGAACTCACCCTTTGCGCGGATGAGCTTGCCCCACTTCTCCGTCTCGGCCTCTACGAGCTTCTTGTGCGCAGCAGGCGATTGCATCGCCTCGGGATAGACAGTTGAGCCCAGATCGGCCATCCGCTTGCGAAAGCCCTCGTCCTTGAGTCCGGCTTTCAGCGCTGCATTAAGCTTTGCAACGATCTCGGGCGGCGTTCCTTTGGGAGCGTAAAGGCCATGCCAGATGCCCAGCTCGAATCCCTTGAGGCCCGCCTCGTTGGCGGTGGGCACGTCCTTGATTTGAGCCAGACGCTGCTCAGTGGTGGTTGCGTAGGCCTTTACCTTCCCACCGATGATCTGCGGAATGGTGTTGGTGGTCTGGTCGCACATGATGTCTGTCTGTCCACCCATGAGGTCGGTGAGGGCGGGACCCGTTCCCTTGTAAGGCACGGTGGTGAGCGGCGTGTTGATTGCGGCCTGAAACATGAGGCCACAAAGGTGAGATGCTGCACCGAGACCCGCGTGGGCGAGGTTGATCTTCTGGGAGTTGGCCTTCACGTAGTTGACCATCTCGGAGAGGTTCTTCGCGGGAAAGTTCGGCCGCGCAATGATGGTCATGGGCACGGAGTTAATGAGCCCGATGTACTCGAAGTCATTAAGCGGGTTGAAGGCCAGCTTTCGGTAGAGAGCCGGGGTTGTGGCCATGCCGATGTGATGGATGAGAATTTTGTAGCCATCGGGTGTTGCACGTGCAACTTCGGAGGGAGCGAGGATGCCTCCGGCGCTGGGTTTATTTTCGACCACGATAGGTTGACCAAGGGTCTTCTCCATGGCTGCTGCGATGGCGCGGCCAACGGTGTCGGTGGGTCCTGGGGCAAACGGCACGAGCATCGTGATGGAGCGCTCGGGGTAGGCGGCTTGGACAGCGAGAGGGGCAAGGCAGGCCAGCGCTAACAATGCGGCCAGAGAAAAACGACGTTTCATGATGGGTCTCCGAATAATTGAAGCAGGGCGCAGGATCGCATAATTCTTAGGCTCTGCGCGCCTTTCAGAGGGATTCCCCTAGTCGCGAGTGGCTTCGGAGACGATCTGTGGACGCCCTTTTACGAGCGCCCAAACCTGACGTTTTTTATCCGTGCTATTAAAGGTGTCGGACTGGTAGCGTTGGGTGAATTCAGCAGATACCCGACCATCCGAGAGGGTTGAAAGCGAGAGTTCGCTCACGGTGACTTCAATTGATTTTGCTCGGCCCATCACAGAACGTTTCTGCCGAGCGAATCCCTCTCGGTTTGCAAACTCTGGGGCATAGAAAGCGAGATAGGTGTCGGTGTTTCGCGAGGACCAGGCCACCGACCATTCATCGATGGCAGCCTGAACTTGCTGGGCAGACAGGCTGGCCACAGCAGGGGTAGACGGAGTGGCCACAGCCGGAGTCGATGGGGTGGTCGCCGGAGGACCCTCTCGTTGATCGGCAACTCGAGGTGTCCAGAGCGGGGGTGCGGCCTCGATGCTGGGTGTCGTGGTCACCTTGCTCGAGGCGGGCTCTTGGCGACTCATCTGCCACAGCACAAGACCGATTCCCACAAGAGAGGCCGCAAGAATGAACCATCCCGCACGGCGCCTGACATCGGGCAGCTCCTGGCCGTCGGGTCGCAGTTCGGAGTCGCTTGTCACTTAGAGTTCCTCGGTGAGAAGCGGACGCAGCCCCTTCGGTTGCTGCGCCCAGAAAATTCGTTGAAGACCTTGGCTTGAGGCTCGAACAGACACCACGGGGCGGTCGGAGGAGACCTCGAAGATGGCCCCGGCTGCGGAGGCACGATCTTGGGCCTTGAGCTTGGAGATGAGGGCGCTGGAGTGAAGCTCCCAGTCGCTCGGCGTCATCCACTGCACCGTGGGCGCGATGATGATCTGCGTGCGGCCGAAGGCCACATAACGTTTGATGCGATCCATGTCCTTGTTTGCGATGGCCAGGCAGCCGTCGGAGGCCTTGGGCGGACGAACGTGGACGTCCTCAGGCACACCATGAATCCAGATGCCACTACCTGTTCTGTGGGCCCTTCGATCTTCGCCATTGGGGTAGTCCAGGGTGATGGCCAGACGACCGAGAAAACCGTCTCTTCGGGGGTTATGAATTTCCTTGACCAGCCGGTATGCACCGATGGGGGTCTTGCGGTCACCCTCCTTCACCTTCGGCGCACCGGAGAGTCCGAGCGTTGTGTAGAACTCGTCTACGAGAATGGGACGGCCCCTCTCTGATCGGAAGACATAAATTCGCGACACGGAGAGATCCGCAAGCAGGGTGTAGGGACCCAGTTCGGGGCCATCATTGAGCCGAATGAGATTGCGGGGCAGCGAGCCTGCTGGGGGCGTAAAGAGACGAACACTGGCCTCGGCCAGAAGGTCCTCATCCGCACTTCGAAACTTAGGGCTCGCGCCTGCGAGCGCCAGCACAGACTGCGCTTTTAAGAAATGAGCCAGCCGCGAGCTTGGCTCAATCTGGCTGGCCTGCGCCGCAGCGCTCGCGGCCTGTCCGGGAGCACCCCCAAGGCTGTGCTCAACGGCCGAGCGAATGAGCGGATCGGGCGGGGGCTTTGAGGCACTCTGCGAAAGGGCTGAGGAAGAGGCAAGAAGGGCTGCCACACACAGCAGGGTAGCTGGGCGCGAAGTGCGGCTGTTTAGTTCTTCTCGCTTTGGATTCGCCATGACTTGTTTTCTAAAACCCAGATCTGCGTCTTCCGAGAGTTCACCTTCAGGGAGCCCGATTCATACCGCTGGCTAAACTTCACCTCCTGCCGACCACCCTCGATGGCGCGAACCGCAACACCGGAGATACGGATCACGATCTTGCCCTTATTTAAGATGCGGGGCTTTCTAAAGGCAAGCCAGGCCTCGCGAGAGCTGTACCCCTCGGAGCTAAAGCTCTCGGCATAAAAACTTGCGTAGCGCTCGAAGTCCTGCTCCGCCCAACTATGGGCCCAGGCCTGAAGAGAGGTGGGGATGGTGTCGGGCTTTGCGGCCACTGCTGGTTCGGCCTCGGTCGCCTTCGACTTCGATGCGTCCGGCTTGCTGCGGGCCTCTGCCCGAGCCAGGGCCTCTGCCTTGGCTTTGGCCTGCGCTTCGGCCTTGGCTTTGGCCTCTGCCCGAGCGATGGCGATTGATTGGGCCTTCTTCACCTCATCGATGCTGATGGGGCTGGCCTCAATCACGGGCTGTTTGCTCTGCGCTTTTTGACCGAGGGCTTTGGCGTAAGACTCTGCGAATTGCTGAGCCGCTAACTCTCGGAGGTTTTTGAAAGCAGCGGCCGACTCTGGGTTGGCCAGAAGCGCATTCTCAAGAACCCTGCGTCCATCCTCGGATTTGCCAAGGCCCGTGAGCAGGGCAGCGAGGCTGTTGGCAATACCAAGATTGCCGGGGTCAGCGGCCAGTGCAGCCTCCAGCTGCTGACGCGCCGCGTCGGCTCGGCCATTTTCGATGAGCTCCAGTAACTGAGCTTTATTCGTGGCGGCTGGGTTTGCAACGAGGGCTTGGGCGGGAAAACTGAGGGGGACAAGGAGCCCCACCAGAATGGCGAACGGTGTGGCTCGGCTGAAGAGGCGGCCCGAAAGCCCAGCGATTCGTGTCATGCGTCTAGGCTCAATGGTATCACCCAAGGGGCTATTTGGGGGCCTTCAGGGGATCTACTGAAGCGCCTCCTGTGCTGCGAGCACGCCACTTCCCTTGAGTTTTATCCCGAAGGCTCTCATGCCCATCTCGCAGCCACTCAGTGCCGCGAGTAAGGAGAGTTCGTTGCAGTCGCCAAGGTGCCCGATTCGGAACATTCGGCCCTTGACCTTTCCGAGTCCTGTGCCTAGCGACAGGTTGTAACGGTCAAGAATGAGCTTGCGAAGCTGATCGGCATCCACCCCTTCGGGCGTGACGACACCAGTGAGCACAGGGGAGTAGACCGACGGGTCTTTGCACTGGATCTCGAGCCCCCAGGCGCTCACCGCGGCTCGGCAGGCTGCCGCTAAGCGTTGGTGTCTGGCGAAGACCTGATCGAGCCCCTCCGAGAGAATCATGTCCATCGACTCGTGCAGGCCATAAAGCAGATTCGTGGCTGGTGTGGACGGCCAGAAACCCAATGTATTGGACTCGAGGATTTCGTCCCAGGCCCAGAAGGCCTTGGGCAGTGCGGCGGTCTTACTTGCCTCGATGGCTCTGGGAGACAGTGCGTTAAAGCCTAGTCCCGGGGGGAGCATGAGACCCTTTTGCGATCCGCTGACTGTCACATCAACACCCCACTCGTCGTGACGGAAGTCTGCAGAGGCCAGCCCCGAGATGGTGTCGACCATGAGAAGGGCGGGGTGCTTGGCCCCATCCATCGCCTGACGAACAGCAGCAATATTCGACGTCACACCCGTAGACGTTTCGTTGTGAACCACGCAGACCGCTTTGATGGAGTGGCTGGTATCTGCTCTCAGCCGCTCCTCGATCTTTCCGGCATCGACGCCCAGACGCCATCCTTCGCTACCCGGCAGTCCGAGAAATTCCGCGCTGAGGTTCAGCCTCTCAGCAAGTTTTTTCCAGAGGGTTGCAAACTGCCCAGTCTCGTACATGAGAACGTGATCACCGGGCGAAAGGGTGTTGACGAGGGCCGCCTCCCATGCGCCCGTACCCGAGCTGGGATAGATGATGACGGGGTGTTTCGTTTTGAAGATCTTCTGAATGGAGCTCAGCAGCGAGAGTCCGAGTTGCCCGAATTCAGGGCCCCGATGATCGATGGTCTGAAAACTGATAGCCCGAAGGACGCGAGCTGGCACGGGGCTTGGGCCAGGAATATGCAGAAAGTGGCGGCCGGAGGGGTGGTGATCGAGTGTGAGCATAGGGGCGCAGTGAGCGAGGGCAGGTTTTCCCACGGAGTCTAATTCGAAACCTTCCTCTATAGTCATCAGGTGTCTCCCGCCCCCCGTCCCCCCGCCACCCGCACCCCCCTCCTCGCTGAGCGGCTCTCTCGCTACACCAGCGGGGAGGTCTATTCGGATGCAGCGAGCCGAGGTCGATACGCCACCGATGCGTCGATCTATCAGGCCATGCCAATTGCCGTCCTGGTGCCCAAGCACTCTGAGGATGTTGTGGCTGCCATTGAGATTGCATCGGAGTTGGAGATCCCTATTCTTGCTCGCGGCGGAGGGACCAGCCAGTGTGGTCAGACCACGGGCGAGGCCTTGGTCATTGACAACACCAAGCACCTGCGAGCCTTGGAGGAATTCAACCTAGAGGCAGGCTATGTGGATGTTCAGCCGGGCATGGTGCTTGATCACCTTAACGCAGCGCTTCGACAGCATGGCGTCTGGTTTCCAGTCGATGTTTCCACGGCCGCGCAGGCCACAATTGGCGGAATGGCCGGAAACAACTCTTGTGGCAGTCGATCTCTTGCCTACGGGAACATGGTGCATAACGTTTTGGAGATTGATGCCTGGCTCGCCGACGGAGACCTTGCCTCCTTTGGTCTGATGAGCTCGGCGCAGGGTCGGGCAAAGCAGTTGGCGGACTTTTTAGAGGGGCTTGCTCGGCGCCTGGACCCGGAGATGGAGGCCCATTGGCCAAAGGTCATGCGCCGTGTGGGCGGTTACAACCTCGACATATTTCACAACCAGAGCGAGCGGCCTTACACCCCCGATGGCTCGGTGAATCTTTCGCATCTCTTGGTTGGAAGCGAGGGAAGTCTGGCCTACTTCAAGCGGCTCCGACTGGCGCTCTCACCTCTGCCCAGTCACAAGACCCTGGGCGTGGTGAATTTCGCTAGTTTTTATGAGGCCATGCAGAGCGCTCAGCACATCGTGAAGCTTGCCCCCACTGCCGTGGAGCTGGTCGATCGAACCATGATCGACCTGTCTCGGAGCAACCCGGCCTTTCGGCCGGTCATTGAGACCGCGCTCATCGACGTTGACGGCAAGACGCCCGAGGCCATTCTGCTGGTGGAATTCTCGGGCGAGGAGAGGGCGCCTCTCGAGAAAAAGGTGAGAGATCTTGGGGTGTTGATGGCCGATCTGGGACACCCTGATTCTGTTGTGACTCTGCTGGATGCGGGTGCTCAGAAGAATCTCTGGGAGGTGAGAAAGGCGGGCCTGAACATCATGATGAGCCTCAAGGGCGACGGAAAGCCCGTGAGCTTTATTGAGGACTGTGCAGTGCCGCTTGAGCATCTGGCTGACTACACCCAGCGGCTCTCAGAAGTCTTTGCGCGTCATGGCTCCCGAGGAACCTGGTATGCGCATGCCTCTGTCGGGACGCTACATGTGCGTCCCATTCTCGACATGCGCCGCGATGGGGCCCAGAAGATGCGGGCGATGGCTCAGGAGGCAGCGGAGTTTGTTCGTGAGTACAAGGGTGCGTTTAGCGGTGAGCACGGAGATGGCATCTGCAGAGGGGAGTGGATCTCTTGGCAGTTTGGTTCGAAGCTGACGCAGGCGTTTTCGGAGATGAAGGCGGCCTTTGACCCGCACAACCTCTTCAATCCCGGCAAGATCGTGAACCCCCCCAAGATGGATGACGCAGGCCTCTTTCGGTTTGCGCCGACCTATCGGGTCATCCCCATTCAGACCGTCCTCGACTGGTCCTCCTGGGATGTACAGAACGACCCGGTTACGGAGCAGACCTCAGCCCCCGGAACAGGCGGTGATCCGGCGCAAGGTTTTGCGAAGGCCGTTGAGATGTGTAACAACAATGGCCACTGTCGTAAGTTCGATGCGGGCACTATGTGCCCAAGCTATCGAATCTCTCGAGACGAAAAGCACCTCACGCGGGGGCGGGCCAACACCCTGCGGCTCGCGCTCTCTGGACAGTTGGGACCCGATCACTCCGGCGTGGCATCTCAGGCGGTGAAGGAGGCACTCGATCTCTGCGTGAGTTGTAAGGGGTGTCGCCGTGAATGTCCCACGGGCGTTGATATGGCCAAGATGAAGATCGAGGCCACCGCGCATCACCGCCGAGTTCATGGCCACTCGCTTCGGGATCAACTCATCGCCTGGCTCCCCATCTATGGACACTGGGTGTCGGCCATCCCCCTCTTGGGCGCCGTGCTCAATCTAAGAAATCGACTGCCGTTTTTGGCTTCCCTGATGCAGAGCCTTGCCGGCTTTGCTGCGCGTCGTGAACTCCCACATTGGCGGCGCGACACGGCCTGGCGTCAGTGCGAGGGTGTGAGTGAGGCTGATCTTTTCTCAGCCAAAAAACCCGTGGTGCTGTGGGTTGACACCTTCAATGGGTTCTATGAAACGGAGAACGTGCGCGCGGCCCTTCGGCTTCTTGAGGCTGCGGGCTACTCGGTTCACATTCCGCGTAAGCGCAAGGGCCACCTCTGTTGCGGCAGAACCTTCCTGGCAACCGGAATGGTGGACAAGGCCAGGCAGACCGCCCGTGAACTCCTGGACGCGCTCACGCCCTTTGTGAAGAGGGGCATTCCGATTGTCGGACTTGAGCCCTCGTGCCTGCTGAGTCTTCGTGACGAGTTTCAGGCGATGCGCCTGGGGCAGGATGCCGTGTCGCTTGCAGCGACGGGAAAAACCTTTGAGGAGTTTTTGGTCGCTGAGGCGCAGGCGGGCCGATTCCAGCCCGTCTTTCGGGAGGCCAAACAGCCCATCTTGGTTCACGGACATTGTCACCAAAAGGCCTTCGATGTGGTGAACCCCATGCTCACTCTCTTGAAGATGATTCCCGGCGCTCAGACGAATCTCATTGAAACATCTTGCTGCGGAATGGCCGGAAGTTTTGGCTACGAGGCTGAGCACCATGAGGCATCCATGCAGATGGCCGAGCTTGCCTTGTTACCCGCGCTGCGCAAGGCGCCCGATGCCATCGTGGTAGCCGATGGCTCGAGTTGCCGTCATCAGATGAGGGACGGTGCCAGGCGCGAGGCCTTGCACCTTGCCCGCGTACTTGATATTCACTTGTAAAGCACGTTACTCAAAAAGGAGACAACATGAGCATTCGACGCAGACTTTTTCTGGCCAGCGCAACGTTGTGCGCGCTCTCGCTTGCGGCACCTGTGGCTTTAGCCCAGCCCTTTCCGACCAAGCCCATTCGCCTTGTGGTGGGCTTCGCGCCGGGCGGGGGGACCGACATCGTTGCGCGCGCACTCGCACCGAAAATCTCCGAGATTCTCGGTCAGCCGGTGCTGGTCGAGAATAAGTCGGGTGCAGCGGGAACCTTGGCAGCAGATATGGTTGCGAAGTCCCCGGCGGATGGCTACATCCTGCTGATGGGGCACTCCAACTCCAATGCGATTTCGCCCTTTGTTTTACCCAAGGTGCCCTACAACCCTGCAACCGATTTCTCCACGATTACCTATGTGGGCTACGTGCCCAACGTGCTCGTGCTTCACCCCAGCGTGCCTGCTCGAAACGTTCCGGAGTTGATTGCCTTGGCCAAGAGCAAGCCGGGTCAGCTTACCTATGGGTCCTCCGGAATCGGATCTACGCAGCACCTAGCCGGGGCACTCTTTTCGAAGATCTCGAGTGTGAAGATGGAGCACATCCCCTACAAGGGGAGTGGCCAGGCGATCGTTGACTTGATTGCAGGCCAGATCAATATGAACTTCGACACGCTTCCCCCAGTGCTCGAGCATATTCGCGGCGGGAAACTTACGCCGCTGGCCATCTCCACACCCAAGCGGCTCGAGATCCTTCCTGGCGTGCCGACATTCGATGAGGTAGGTATTAAAGGCTTTGATGTAACCAATTGGTACTCGGTCATGGGCCCCAAGGGCATGTCGCCCGATGTGGTGAAAAAGATTGACGCGGCGGTGAAGGCGGCTATGGCCGATCCCAAGATTCGCGCAACACTCGATGCGCAGGGCCTTCAGACTGGCGGCCCCACGACCCCCGAGGCCTTCCAGCAGTTCCTCAAGACCGAGCTCGATAAATACGCCCGCCTGGTCAAAGAACTCAATGTGAAGGCTGAGTGAGGGCGAAATGCCCGATCAGGATCGCAGGGAGACGACGCCGACTGCCGACAGCGCACTGCCCCTGGCTGGCGTGCGCGTGCTCGATGTCTGTCAGGTGATGGCTGGCCCTTATTGCTGCATGCTGCTTGCCGACATGGGGGCAGACGTGATCAAGGTCGAGCCCCCCGGAGCGGGTGATCAGACACGATCGGCGATGGGTTTCAAGATGAAAGGGTCCGACAGTCTGGGCTTTCTCAACATGAACCGCAACAAGCGCAGCGTGGCGCTGAACCTGAAGTCTGATGCGGGCCGGGAGGTCTTCATGGCTTTGGTGAGAGAGGCAGACATTCTGGTTGAGAACTATCGACCCGGCGTGATGAAGCGGCTCGGTATTGATTACGAGGCGCTTCGGGAGGCGAATCCCGCTCTGGTCTACGCGAGTATCTCGGGCTTTGGGCAGACAGGCCCATGGGCGCATCGGCCCGGATTCGATCTCATGGCGCAGGCCATGTCAGGCGTGATGGCCATGACAGGCCACGGGGATGGTCGCCCCGTGAAGGCAGGGGTACCCGTAGCGGACATTGGATGCGCCTTGTTTGCCGCCTACGGCATCTTGTCTGCCTACATTGGGGCCCAGCGCACCGGACGTGGTCAGGCCATCGACGCATCCCTCTTTGACTCTGCTCTTGCTTTTTCCATCTGGGATAGCGCGGAGTACTGGGGCACGGGCAAGCCGCCAGAGCCTCTCGGGACCGCCAATCGAATGAGCGCCCCTTACCAGGCCGTCAAGGCTAAAGACGCTTACTTCGTGATGGGGGCCACCAATCAGCGACTCTGGACCAAGCTCTGTGGTTTGCTTGGGCGGGAGGACCTTCTCGCGGATGCGCGGTTTAAGACCATCTCTGATCGTCTTGCGCATCGCGAGGTGATGATTGATGAGTTGGAGAGTGCATTCTCTAAGCAGAGCGCCCAACACTGGATTGATGCATTGTTAGAGGCTGGCATTCCGGCGGGGCCGATTCTGGACTATCCGGCGGCCTACGCAAGTGATCATGGGCGGCATCGTCAGATGAAGATCGAGATTGATCATCCCATCGAGGGCAAGGTTCCGAACATCGGGTTTGCCGTGAAGATGCAGGGCACGCCTCAGCAGGTGCGCCGCCATCCGCCCCTCTTGGGCGAGCATACCGATGAGGTGCTCACGCAGCTTGGGTATTCGCAGACAGACCGTATTCGGCTCGCTGAAGGTGGAGCCTTCGAGGTGGAGTCCTTGTGAGCATGAGGCAGGCCGCATCCTCCTCTGGCGCAGTTCGTCTTACGCTTGCGGGCCCCATTGCGCACATTGTTTTTGATCGGCCCGAGGCTCGAAACGCGATGACTTGGACGATGTACGAGGACCTCAGGCGTATCTGCGGAGACATCTCGGCTGCGCCAGAGATTCGGGTCGCGGTGCTCCGAGGCGCTGGGGGGGCCTTTATTGCAGGGACCGACATTGAACAGTTCAAGTCTTTTAATGGGGCTGAAGATGGGCTGCGCTATGAGGCCTTCATCGACGCCCACGTCGGCGCGCTCGAGCAGCTCTCGATTCCAACAATTGCCGTGATTGATGGCTGGGCCGTGGGCGGAGGTCTCGCTATTTCGGCTGCCTGCGATTTTCGAATTGCCGATGAGCGAGCGCAGTTTGGCGTGCCCATCTCGAGGACTGTTGGCAACTGCCTCTCGATGAGCAACGTGGCGCGTCTCGTTGCTCACTTGGGCGATGCGCGAGTGCGACGCATGTTGCTTCTCGCTGAGATGCTCACCACGGATGAGTTGGTGGCCTGCGGGTTCATTCGATTAGCTTGCGGCCCCGAGGCGTTGGACGGGCTTGCTCACTCCCTGGCTCAGACCCTGCTAGAGCGGGCGCCACTGACCATTCGGGCATCCAAGCG
>Ga0209189_1000748_pt1 | contig 25863 bp, 21 predicted proteins | sample C_130820_EF_Meta_FD_187308 | JGI IMG/M metagenome (GOLD analysis project Ga0209189, IMG submission 187308) | Freshwater microbial communities from Lake Croche, Canada to study carbon cycling - C_130820_EF_MetaG (SPAdes) (version 3) | ecosystem: Environmental > Aquatic > Freshwater > Lake... | reverse complement strand
CTAATCCGTACCCTAATCCGTACCCTAATCCGTACCCTAATCCGTACCCTAATCCGTACCCTAATCCGTACCCTAATCCGTACCCTAATCCGTGCCCTAATCCGTACCCTAATCCGTACCCTAATCCGTACCCTAATCCGTGCCCTAATCCGTGCCATCGAATATAATAAAAAATTGATTTCCTTTTTATTATAAATAATAAGTTAACACTACTTACGCGCTCTAGATACAATGATGAGCGAATTTCAACAGATTAACGAAACTGCAACTGCAACTGCAACTGCAAGTTTTCGGGATGTTGCTTCTAAAAAACAAAAACGTGTATCATCTAAATCTAAATTATCGACAAAAAAGTTTGACTTGGTAATTGAGGATGAGGATGAGGATAAGGATGAAGCCGGTGAAGGAAACGACGTCTTTATTGAACAAGTTTATCGCAAGGACATTTTGGCGAACATGTTGGCAAATAAAAATTTAACAGGCAAACAACTATTTCATCTCATTATCAAAGAAAAAAAAGAACTTTGTGATGAAAGAAGGCAAGGATGGATTTTTGAGACTCTATGCCTAATTCTTGTTATTCTAAAATGTGTAGAAAATTTACATTATACCGAAATTTTGGATGGACAATTGCAAAGCTTGAAACAAATGAAAAATATAAATTCTTTGTTAAAAATAAAAGTTGACGGCGGTGGAAATAATATTGTTGATTTGTCTATAAAACAAACAGCAACACTGGTATCATTTTCAATCAAATATAAAAATAAGTATAGTGAAACCGATGTATCGAAAATAGACAATACGATTACGAAGCAAAACATAACAGAAGATTATAAAATTGGTTTGTTCGTTAAGGATAAAGAACTCGTTATAAAACACAAGTACAAAAATAAAATGAACATTGACAAGCAATTGCATGATAAAATTATTGAGAACTGTTTGCTATTTGATGAGAAAGACATTATTAAAGCGTTGGATGTGTTTTGTCAAAGATTTTCAGGCGGTGGGTATCATGTATCAAGCGTTGATGATTTTATTGAGTTCATCAATGCTGAATATTTGCTATCGCCAAGGCAACAATTGACAAAAAAACTTCATCAAAAAATGACGGAATTGAAATTTATAAAATCATTTTTAGCAAACAAGCACAAAATGTGGTGCATTGGGCACAAACCAAGAAGTGGAAAAAGCATTACAATGCTATTAATATGCAAATATCTACTGGAACACGGTTATAAAAAAATATTGATAATGACTTCTGTTCCTGCAACTATAAATAGTTTTATGAACGACTTGGAAAAGTATATCGATTTCAAAGGTATAGATTATAAATTGCAAGAAGAATTTGATACAATTGATGAAACCTTCAATGGAATCGTCTTTTGTAGCGTTCAATACCTTAAAGTTGACGGAAAAAGCAAGAAAAAAGAATTCTTAAAAAAAATGGGATTTGACGCGATTATTACCGACGAAGCACATCTAGGATCATCAACGGATAAAACCAAAACGGAGATTTTAGATGTGGATAGCGATGTAGAAGAAATTCGCCAAACTATAAAACTAAACATATTTGCATCCGGAACAGCAGACAAAACAAAAAAATATTACGGAATTCATACCTCTTGCATTTATGAATGGGAGATTGAAGACGAAGGATTTATGAAGGAATTGATAAAGTTGGGTGCGAATAGAGAGAATAGAGAGAATAGAGAAAAAATCATCGACTACATGGTGAATCGACATGGGCCCACATTTCTAGACTGTTTAGAAGATGAAACCCTAAACAAAGATTACTCTAAACATCCTACTCAGGTATTGATGAAACATTCCATTCCTCAATTGTTAATCGAAGAAATAAATGCTTACAATGCTAAATACGGAACTAGCTTTGGTTACAATTGCGGTTCCTTGTTTGCGTTGAAACAAATTATCAATGAAAAAGGTGAACTAGAATATGCTGAGGAATTTGAATTGTGTAAAACCACTGATGGCATAGACATACTAAAAGGATTCTTTGATAGTTTCATTTCAACAAACCGAATGAGAAAATCAATTATGAAAGAAATTGAAAATACTCAAACCAGTCGTGGTTCAAGAAAATCAACCATTGAAAATCCCCTTTTGTTTATCATGTATCTTCCTACACACACACGAAACAACACAATTGATAGGTTGCAAAAAACTTTCAAACAGTTTCTAGAAGCACACAACTTGTGGAGTGATTATAATATAGAATATTCTAATTCTATTGAAGATTCTGGAAACATCAAAGAAGAATACAATGAATACATACAAACAATAATGAACAATACAAAAACGAAATTGAAAAAAGGTTGCATTTTATTATTGGGCGACAAAGGTAGTGTGGGTATTACATATCACGATTGCGATGTAACCATATCATTGGATGATGGTCATAACATATCAAAGCAAAAACAAAGAGTTGCAAGAGGGCTAACAGAAGCACCTGGTAAAACGATAGGAATAAACGTCGATATGAATATTCAAAGAACTTATTTGTCTTTGATTGACATGATTCAGAAACACAGGAAAAGTACAAAAACCACCAAAACAAATGCGGAAATCTTATATTATTTGTTTGAACACAATATATTCTTGTTTGACCCACAACATATCAATAATGGGAAAATGACGACAATTGAAATAATGTCTTACTATCAAAAAGAGGCAGAAAACATTATGCGGGAAATTGATGATACGCTTTTGTTAGAAGATATTGTTTGCGATGATGAACTTCGCGATATTATTAAAACAGATTTTCAAAAAACAATGTTGGCAAAAAAAATTAACAAAGATTTGGAGGGAGAACAACAAGATTGCCCTAAAGGCGATAAAACAAAAGTGCAAATTGATGCTCCAGCTTCTAGTAGTGATAGTGATAGTGATAGTGATACTGGAAAAGAAGACAAAAATGAGGCACTTGAAGAGATGAGTGCAGAGGTCGAAGTTTTAATTAACCAAACATACGAAATGTGCAAAAGCTTCTTGTTTCCACTATTAGCTTTGATTTCAAAGTCATGCAAGATCTTCGATTTCAAGGAGATATTTACTAACGAAAAAACGGGAAAATTGATTATTTCATTATTAAAGGACAAAAAAATTGAATTAAATAATAAAAACTATAGTACTATAGTAAAAATAATGAGCAAAATTATCGATTCAAATTCTGAAATCGTGAACAACATTCGCGAGATTTATAGCATAGCGCCTGCTAATAAGCTGCGCCAGTTGATTGAGAAGCATTTTATACCTACAATTGATGAAAAAAAACAAAATGCAGAGGTTCCAACACCCGCTGTTTTGGTCGATGAGATGCTAAACACGCTACCCGAAGAGTTTTGGAAAACGCCTCAAAAAGTATTCGAACCTTGTTGTGGTAAAGGCAATTTTGTATTAGGTATATTTGACAACTTTTACAAAGGTCTTGAAGAAATATATCCTGATGAAATTGACAGATGTCGTGTTATTATGACCGAGTGCATATACTATTCGGATCTATCCACATTGAATGTTTTCATTACTACAGAACTCCTCAAATGCCATGTTCAAAGCTATTGTGGTTTAGAAGAGTTGGATTTTGAATTTAATAACCATACCGGCGATACTCTTGAATTCGATAGCAAAACAACATGGCACATTGATGGGTTTGATGCTGTTATCGGAAACCCACCATATCAAGACGCAAATGCTACCGGAGATAATAAATTGTATTTGGAATTTATCAAATATTCGTTAGGCGTTTTAAATCCGAATAAATATTTATTGTTTGTTACACCAACTAACATTAAAAATTATATCACTAATAAAGATAAGAATAGAAAATACATTGATAACTTTTATGAGATATTATATTTGTCATTGAACACAGCAAATAGACACTTCAAAGGAATTAGCACGTATTTTGCTTATTTCTTGCTAAAAAATAACGTGGTTAGTTCGTGCACAACTAGAGTTGAATTTTTACGAAACAAGAACGTTGAAACGGATGAGATAACTATTTATGAAAAGCAGGAACTACCGCTATGTTTGTCGAACATGGACTTTACTATATTGAACAAATGTTCGAATATTTTATCCAAAGTGCACGACACGTTTGATATCAAAAAGGCGACTTATAATGTAAATAGCAAACCAACTTTGCAAAGGATTCGATTAAGCCATTTATCTAATGGCGACATATCACGCAATATGGTAGATTGTTATAAATATCCCATCATTGATAAAATTAATAAATCGAAACCATTCCCGGGCGATGTTTATTACAACAAACATTTAATGAATGATCACGGGCAATGTAAAATTATAATGTGCACAGGTGGATATCTGATGCCTTCTTATGATGCCGGAGGTGTTTACAACTTATCCGATAATATGATATATATGCTGTGTGATACAAAAGAAAAATATGATGGGTTTGTTGTGCTAGTAAACTCTAAATTGATAAAGTATATAAATTTAATCACAATGACGGATAACATTCATGGAAGGGATGTTGTAATTCAAAATATGAAAGCTTTGGACTTGGAGCAGATTACAAATGATGCGGACATATATAAACTGTATGATTTATCTGAAAGCGAAGTAGAAGTCATTAATAAAACTATTAGTAAATAATTTAGAACGCGCAGTAACGATACGTGATCAAAATCAAAGTGAAAATTAATTTATTTTTTTTAATAAATTAATTGTATTATATTGTAATATGCTAAATCAGTAGTCCTAATACATTATTCCTAATACTTTATTCCTAATGAACGTATATTCCTAATGATTCTAGTTGCTTAAGAGCGGCTGGCAGCGGCAGAGCGGGAAGCGGCGGCGGCGGCAGCGCGTCCAGCGGCGGCAGCACGGGAAGCAGCAGCGGCAGCAGAGCGAGCAGCGGCAGCAGCACGGCCAGCAGAGGCAGAGCGAGCAGCCGAAGCAGCGCGTCCGGCGGCAGCAGAGGCAGCAGCAGAAGCTGAGCGGGCACGGCTAGCAGCAGCAGAAGCAGAACGAGCAGCAGAGCGTTTAGCAGCAGTTTTGTGTCCACGGCGGTGATGACGACGTTTTGTAGCCATTTTATATATATAGTTTATAAAAAAATTTTTTGTAATTTTTATAAACTTTGGAAATTTGGAAATTATTTTGCTAAAGTTTTGGATAAATAAATCCATGGCTGCCTACCAAATTTTATCTGTAGATGGCCAATACATTTTATCCCCCTTTTTAATATTATAAAGTGCCCTAAATAATTCTAAACGCGACAATGGAATATTTGTCCTATACTTATCTAATGGATGCGGGTTCGTATGTAATTGCGATGAAATAGCTTTTTTGTCTATTTTTTGCCGCATTTGAAAAGCATAATATACGAAAAATGCTCTAAACGACAGAGTCCTAATCAATACGATATCTTGATTTTTATCCTGGAAATCTCTTAAATATTCCTCGCATATCGCTAAACCAGATATGTCCGCCAAATCTTCGCCTATACTTGGCTTCGCATCAAATTTAATACCATCTTGTAACGCAAAGGCCTCATATTGCGCTATAACATTAGCTTGTTTCTTTTGAAATATTTTTCTATCATGCGGCGTCCACCAATTATTCAAATTGCCATTTTCATCATATTGACTTCCCACGTCATCTAATGCATGTGACATTTCGTGCCCCAAAGTAAATCCTAAATGCGCTAAATTATATTCTATACCTCGCTCGCTTAAATCAATAAATGGTTTTTCTATGTATGCTAAAGGAATATAGATTGAGTTTTCATGAGGAATGTAAAATGCATTCACGACATATGCTTGCTTACCAATGAATTTAGCAGGCGACTGTGACATATCTAATTCCGGAAAATCTATTACTGGTTTTCCTGTCAACTCTACTAATTTTTGCGCGCGCCAGTGAAATATCTTTGTCAAATTTCCCCAAAAGTCGTTGCTGTCAAATTGCAAAACCGGATCTTTTGACATTATCTTTGAAGAGCCAATAATGAATTTTAAATTTTCCAATTTGAGCAATGCCTTCTTTTTTGTTTTTGGCGAAAGCCATGTATTATTCCTTAATGTTCTTTTGAATACAACCAACAAATCATGCGCCATGTTTGAAAGATAATTCAATTTTTCTTCATCCTGATATTTCTCAATGTATTTATTTGTCAAAAAAGTATTAAATGCTAAACTCACATATGGTATGCCGGCTATAGATAAATTAGGCAATTCTTGTTGCCCACGCAAAAATTTGCTAAAGAAATCAAAATACAAAAAATTTGTCGGCTCATAAGATCTCGTTATCTGTTTCATAAATAAATATATCCAATAACTTCGCCATTTTTCTGTATTCCATTCACTCAATAATAAATCACTTGCACATTTCAAATAATTAAGATTGCTTGTTACGAAAAAATGGGTCGGCGTCTTATATCCCAATTCTCTCGCATAAGTATTCCAATCAAAATTGTATTTCTTTTTGGCTTCATCGCCAGTAATCTTATTATAATGATCTGGTGCCTCTTTTTTTATTGATTCGCAACCCATGCTCACTAATAAATTGAATTCAATATCAAAGACATCATTTGGCACAATTTTGTTATTGATGGTTTTATCTTCTAGTTCAACATTAGAAAGCTTCCTAATATAATTGAAATATTTGGATTTAACTTTATTCTTATATTTAACATTCTTACCATCATTAATGTAAACAATCGGATCTATTAAAGACAGTTCTGGTATGCTTATATAAGGGGAAAAAAATTTTGAGTTTTTTTCATCAGGTTGGTTAACGCAAACAAATGGCGCTCCTATTCTGGTTATCTCGTTTTTGTTTATAAACGCCATTAATTTCCATAAATTATTTTTATCCTTTCTTAATTCGTCCAACTCTGTAATGTATTTTTTGCAATAATGAGTGAATGCTTCTTTGCTAAAACTTTTGTTAAACGATGTATACAAATTATTTAATTCGCGCGATAATTCATTCTTTTCATTTTTGATATAATCTTCGATAATTTCAATCAACTCTTTATAGACTTTGTATTGAACTAAACGGAAGTTATCTACTTGAATTATGTATTTTTGTTCTTTCGTTAGTTTTACATCTTCTACCCAAACTTTATTGACCAAACTGTAGAAATCATCTTGTGGTCGTAAAGGTGATTTAGCCCCTAATTCTATCTGATTTATAATGTTTTGTTCAAGTTGGCTTTTGGTGATCATCATACTTTTTTTTGCAAATCCCTTGGATTTTTCATATTCATCTTCAAATTGACCGAATGTATTGGTTGTCTTTTTACATAATTTCTCTAGTTTTTCCTTATCCAGCGCTTTCAATTCCCTATGGTTCTTTTTGGTTTTATTTCCTTGATTTATTCGATTTTTTTTTAAAGTATAACTTTTCATCCTATATTATACTAATACTTTTTTTACGTTTTTGTTTTGTTTTGTTTTGTTTTGTTTTGTTTTGTTTTGTTTTGTTTTGTTTTAAAGGCTGAATTTATCCTCTAATTTGGTAATTAATTCATCATTATAAATGAAATTACCAGAAGGTTTGTATGAATTCACCGGTTTGTACTGCGTATTATCAGTTTTCTTTTGTTTTACTAATGTATTCGCGTTTGAATCTTTGGTTTTGAACATGATCTCATTCACATTTTGCGATTCGCTTTGACTTTGCGAATCATCATTTTGATCTACTTTTTTCCCGTATTCATCCACAATAATCCCCGTTTTCTTCTTAAGTTCGCTCCGAACATACGAGGGAACCCAATGCTTCCAACCTATAAAAAGTGTATTTGGGTGAATGTATCTTACTATGAATCCGTTGTCCGTGAGTTTATCCATTAAATAAGCTATGCAAGCACCTTGATCATATTTTGGAACACCAATTATAGTTTCGGGTACGACAAACCAGCAAAATTGCTCATCTATTTTTTGCCTGGACGTGGTTTTGATTCGAACATGAATTCTATTCAAGATTTTGTTGAATAATTCTAATTTTTGCAAATCATATTGATGTTTTTTTTCGTAAAGTTCGTCAATGTTAATCTTTTCTGAAAAATCAGAAACATTTTCAAGTGTGAATATATTTGCCATCTGTGAATATAAGAAAAGAGAGAAAAAAGTTTTTCTTATACTGACATATTTTGTTTAGGGGCGGTCTTAATTAGATATTTCATTCAAAAATACATTCAAATTGAAACGATTATTGCAGTTATTATTTCCATTTATTGTCGTTGACGATTTGCTTGCAAACTCTAGCAGTTTTTTGTTCTGTTCCATAACTAACGCGTTTTGTTCGATGATTGTATTTTGCAATTCTTGATTCTGTTGTATGAGTTTCAGAATAATATTATTATCTATTTTATCTTCTTTCTCTGAATTTACAAAAGTATTAGTGCTGTCTTTATAAAAGGTGCATTTCTTTCTATGTAGCCATAAGCCATTGCGTGACTTATATATTTTACTGCAATACGTAGATGCATTTTTAAGCATTTTTTCGTCACTAGCCCCGCATTTTTGTTGGATTTCTTGCATTTTTTTGTGTTTTGGTGTGCCTAAATGTTTTTCATAATTATATTTATTACTAGTACTGAAATGACAAATATCGCAGGAATATTTTTTATTTTTTTCTAGCATTTTTTCTGTCATTGCCGTCAATCCTTTTCTTTGAAAAAATCTTTCTTTCGAAAAATCTACAATAACAAATTATTTTAATAAAAAATCACATTTTTAGCATTATGCTTACAATCTAAAAATCCAGGTGGGATTCTCTTTTTTTTAAAGTCGGAAAGTATTTGGAAAGTAAAAAATAGACATTTTAAAATGTCCAAATTTGGGAACGCCTCTGGTTTTTTTTGGCGCCTTTTTTTCCTACCCAACGCCCGGCTTTATATTGTTTCAATAAATATATTTTAAATTCGGCTTAAAGCCGCATAATCAGAAAAAATCCAAGGATTTTAGATATTCTCACAAAATTATAGTATTTCTTTAATAACACGACATGACAATAAAACACTTGGTTATATCCGGCGGTGGTCCAACACTGATAAAATCCCTCGGTGCGTGTCAATACTTGGAAAAAAACAATTTCTGGAAAATTGACGACATTCAAAGCATACATGGAACGTCAGCTGGGGCGGTTATAGGGGGCATCCTGTGCATGCGTTATGATTGGGAAACGTTGAATACTTATATCATAGACAGACCATGGCACGAAGCATATTCATTTAATATTAAATCTATTTTAGACGCCTACACAAACCGCGGCATTTTCGGAAAAAAATTTGTAGAGATCGCATTCAAGTCTCTCTTACTTGGCAAAGACTTGTCGCTCGAAATCACATTGAAAGAGTTTTACGAGTATTCCAAAATTGAACTATACATGTATTCTTTTGAAATGAATCATTTTCAAATGGAAACCATTTCATATAAAACATACCCGGATTTATCATTAGTGACAGCGCTTCAAATGACATGCGCGATTCCTATACTTATCTCGCCCGTTTGCCTGGATGGCAAATGTTATGTTGACGGCGGTGTTGTTTCTAATTATCCAATCAACTATTGTTTAGACATGGTTGAGGATACGAACGAAATTCTGGGTTTTCGAAATGACTATGAAGAGAGAAAGAAGTGCAACATTATAAACGAAGACTCCACGTTATTAGATTATATAATGGTTTTCTTATATAAACTAATTTTTCAATTGAGCGAAGACGACAAACATAAAAACCTACCAATTCCTCATGAAGTTACATATAGCGCGCAATATCTCTCTTTTGAATATATAAAATCGGCGTTATCCTCTGCCACAATAAGAAAAGAATTTTTGGAAAATGGAATTCATGCAGCGAGGGATTTTCTTAATAAAAAAAATGAAACCATAACCGATTTACATTTACAAAACGGTATTCAAAAATTGGCTTAATGTGGCCTTTGTAGGTTTGGCATCATATTCGATAACTTGGCCATCCTTTAATAATTTAATAGTGGGATAACCTTCCACTTTATAAGTATTCATAAGTTTTTCAACTTCGGGCGTTTCGTTTGTGCAATTCACATCAGTAAAAATAACAACATAACCATTAATCGTCTTTCCTTGATATTCTTGCTTCAAACTTTCCCATTCTGGTTTGGCTGTTTTGCAATGAGGGCACCAGTCCACAGAAAATAATAACAATTCCGCTTGTTTTGCCCCACCCTGCTGTCCCAAGGGAATGTTCTCTCTATTTGCCATATATGTTGGCTGCATCTTAGGGACAACTACTTTATAATAATAATAAATGGAGACAATGATGAAAATAAGAGCCACCAAAATAATTCCTGCTGTTCCCCATGACATATTATTTTTAATTTTAGAAAAAAAACTATCGCCACCAGTTTTCATATTCATATGTAAAGCATTTGCCATTCCACCAAACATTGACCTTGTCATTTGTATATATATATTTAACAAGAATAATTTAAGAAGACATACTAAACGAATATAATATAAAGATTTTTTAAATATATGTATTAACAGGTCGAAGTTATGCTATTTAGAAATGCTCAAGGGAAACTAATAGAGTTAAATAAATATGATTATAAGAATGACCATATATATTACAAAAAAATTATGCAATTAAAAGATATTGCCAAAAACACATCTCCTAAAGATTTAGATTTTGCTTTAGATTCGCCTTTGAGTTATTCGAAAATGTTGATTGAAAATGCGATTGCGAATAGTGATGCAACGGATACATAAAATCAACGGAACAACCTATTCAAAACAGATAGTATGAGAATAAAGATAAAGAGAGAAAATACATAACTAAATAATATATTTGTCTTTTTGCTATTCCATGCGCCAGAAAATAAGTGATTGTTTTTGGAAAATTCATAAGTAATCGAAGTATTTTTATAAAGTGCAAATCCTAAAAGAGTTAATATAATAATTTTGCCAAACATAGATGCTATGATAAATTGATTCAATGGGCTAATAATAAATACTAAAATTAAGAAAATAGACACTATCGTACATAATGAAACATTTTTTGTCCCATTAGAATAATGAAATAACAATACATCTTTGTCTTGAGAACTCATCGTATTATATATATACTATAATATATATTATACATTTTATTTTCATTTTCATTTTCTTTTCCTGCGGTAAACCAAGTCTTTTATGCAAATTTATCTATATCCTCTCTGCCCAGCATCTTCCTCATCTTGTTCTTCAAATAAATCCGATGCGCTCTTGTATGTAGGGGTTCCTTTATTTATCCATCGTTTAACATCACCTGTAGATCCAACTAATCCCATACTATTCATTGCACCTTTAAAATCAAAACCGCTTTTGACTAATCGTATATGACCATCATTTGCAATATTAGGTTCATCAAAAGGTGATCGACCAGGTGGCGATACCTTTATATTGAAGGTACCGTCACCATTTACTTGTGTGATTTCTCCAGGTACAAAATTACTTCCACTTAATGACATGTTGTATAATATTTTTGTTCCAGGTACAAGTTCCGATGCTTGTGGGATTCCACCAAATAATGCATATTTTCTGTGCCTTCTAGTTCTTCTTTTATGCGAAGACTTTCTTTTAGATGAAAACTTTCGTTTAGGGTGTTTTCTTACCGCGTGCCTTCTCGTTTTAACCATTTATAATATATTTATAAAATAATATTTCTGTTTTCTATTTTCTATTTTCTATTTTCTGTTTTCTATTTTCTATTATCTTTTATGTGCGTTGTATAACGCAGTACATAGAAAATTTCTGTTTGAAATATAAATATAAATATAAATATAAAAATATAAATATAAATATAAATATAAATATAAATTTTTCTAAATACTTTTTTACAAGCATAATATAGGAAAATGCCAATCAAAAAAAAAGAAAAAAGTTTAAAAAAGCATAAAAATCAAAAAAAGCCTAATAATAAAAATAAAACTCAAAAACATCGCGTTTTTTCAAAAGAAGATTACAATGCGGGCGATGGGATGTTAACAACTGTATGGGGGCCAGGTATGTGGCACTATTTGCACACGATGAGTTTTAATTACCCTGTTAAACCCACTCCAGAAGATAAAAAGCATTACATGGACTTCGTGCTGAGTTTGCAACACGTGCTGCCGTGCAAATATTGTCGGATAAATTTGAAGACAAATTTCAAATCGCTGCCTTTAACTGGGCGCGAAATGGAGTGTCGGGAAACTTTTTCTAAATATATTTATGAATTGCATGAATTAGTCAATCGTATGCTTAAAAAGAAATCAAATCTATCGTATGATGACGTGAGAGAACGCTATGAGCATTTTAGAGCGCGATGCACAGAAGAAAAACATACATTGTTCAAAGTAGAAAAACGGGCAAAAACGTTGAAGAAAAAAGCGACAGAAAAGGGATGCACCGAACCGATTTATGGTAAGAAATCAAAATGTATTCTTAAAATCGTGCCACAGGAAGAAAAATGTGAAACATTTCAAATGGATAAAAAATGCGTGAAAACAAAAGGGTAAGTTCATACGTATTACGTATTAAGCTAAACATTTACACTTATATAATTTAACTTTATTCATGAAAAATTAATAACATAATTATATATACATTATTCAATGGATCCACATTTAGCAGAAAATGATAAAAAAATGTTTTATGAATATTTGAATAATTGTAAAACGTATTTTGAATATGGGTCAGGTGGTTCTACGTATCAAGCAAGTATCAGAAATAATATTATTAAAATATATTCTATTGAAAGTGATAAAATATGGCAAAATAAATTAAAGGAATTAATTAAATCTGATAAACTAACATTTTTTTTTAATGAAATGAATACACAACCTAACACTTGGGGGAATCCTGGACCAAACAGCACACGTTTACAGCATATAAATTATAGCAATTTTATTAGGAATCTAACAAAAGAAGAACAAAAAAATATTGATTTTATTTTGATAGATGGTAGGTTTCGTGTAGCATGTTGCTTGAAATGTTTCAGTGTTATAAATGCAGATTGTTTAATTGCTTTTGACGATTTTTTAGATAGACCCAAATATCATATTGTTTTATATTTTTACGATATAATAAAAAAAACTTCTGATAATAGAATGGTTATTTTAAAAAAGAAAAAAAATATACATAATATACCAGAAAAATTAATACAAAAATATGAATTGATACCTGAGTAATAAAAAATAAAATATTTCTATAATTTTTTATACAACTATGGTAAGGAAACCATTATTCATAAATAGAGATATATCTCCGAAAACGGCATGAAAGAATTAATATAAAATATTTATATTTATATTAATTTGTTATATTCTATAGAAAATTTTTGTTATCTTAGTAGTAGTGGTTTGTACTACTTTCTATAAAGCTAGCTTTACATACCAAAAGTACTGAAGCTATTTAAAATTGGTTGTGGTAAATATTCACTGCTTATAGCATTATAGTTAGGAACGGCCTTGCATGTTATTGGTGGCTCGGGGCAGCGTCCGCATGGCGGACAAGCGGGGCAAGGTTCTTGTCTAGGACATGAACCCGCTGTCGGACAAGCAGGACACACAGGAGGGACAATTTCTGATTTCAAAATATACAAGTCCTCTTGCCCAGGTGGAATTTGGCTCGCAGGAATACCACGAGGCATAGAACTATAATATGGATTAGCGTTGCTGGTAGCTGTCGCGGGTGCCTGCACATATCCAGCACTCCCACCATTAGGGCCCTGCACATATCCAGCACTCCCACCATTGGGACCTGTTGCATAAGCCGAATCGTAATTGGTTCCCGAACTGTATGTTGTGCTTGTATTCACGTTATCATAACTTGGATTATAGGTTTGCGGGTTTTGTGAATAAAATATCATTTCCTTGCCACTTGGTTCAATAATTTTAATAGCTTTGTCACCATTATTAGCCTTGATAATCGAGGCTTGCCCACCATTAGGGCCATAATATGTAGTATCAGAACCATAGGCTCCGGTTGTGGTAGAATTTCCTGTATGCGTATTCGTATTTATATGCGAATTTGTTCTCGTATCATTGTTCGTATTTAATGAATAGGTATTCACATTGCCATTACCGTCAGTAACTATTACAGAATAAATACCGTTACTGTGAACGAGTTTAGCAGTGCCGCCATTTGGGCCATAATACATGGTTGGGTAAGAAGTACCAGTATGATGGTTGTAATTATCGTATGAATTATTGCTATACTTGTTTTGCACATCACTGCTAGAGCCAGTGTAAACATTACCTTGAGGTCCAACATAGATTCCTGCTGTATTGCCCTGACTTCCAGTAGCGGTAGCTCCAGAACCACCATTCACGCCGGTATATGTAGAAACTTCAAATCCTTCTCTCGCACTTCCTAAAAAGGAAGACAAAAGAAGGCCCACCAATAAAATTAGAAAAAGAAATATTGCCTGATTTTTCATTGTCATTGTATAATTTATATAGTGAAAAAAGTTTAAAAATATAATTGATTTCATAATTTATCCCTTGTATTATTTTATCACTCTAATTACAAATGAGCAACAAGCAAAAGGAATGGGAATCTCTTGAGATTATTGATGATGATGATGATGATGATGATGATGATGATCACGATAATGAGGCAACTACCAAGCCTCCTCCTCCTCCTAAAAAACGAGTAAAGAAAATACCTATCCCTCTTAAAAAATATCATTTTGAAGAGGCGAATATATTTGATATTGGGGTTGATGAAGTGGGAAGAGGACCACTTTTCGGTCGCGTATATACCGCAGCAGTAATTTTACCTAAAGATGACACTTTTGATCATTTACGAATGAAGGATAGCAAGCTCTTTCATTCGAAAAAGAAGATTCAGGAAGTTGCCGAATATATAAAGCAAAATGCTATCGCGTACGCCATATCTTACGAAGATGAAAAAGTTATTGATGAAATAAATATTTTACAAGCAACTCAAAGATCGATGCATAAATCTATATCCGCGGTTTTGTCGCAAATAAAACCCGAAGAACATAAAATACACTTGCTCATCGATGGCAATTATTTTAATTCTTATACACAATATAACAAGATAAGAAAAATGGTAGAAACAGTTCCTTATACATGCGTTGAAGGGGGCGATAATAAATATTCTTGTATTGCTGCCGCGTCTATATTGGCTAAAGTCGCGCGCGATGAATACATAGATTCACTTTGCGACTCGGATCCCGAATTGATTGAAAAATACGGAATCAATACGAACAAAGGATATGGCGCAAAGAAACACCTAGAAGGAATAAAAGAGCACGGGATTACAATTTGGCACAGGCGAAGCTTTGGCATTTGCAAACAATTTGTTTAGTATAATTAATAATTAATATAAAGATAACGCGATATATGGTAATATAGAAGTTAATAAAAAATGTTTTATTATGATAACGATAATTATCTTGATGAAATGACGAATGAGGAATGGATAAATTATTGGTTTATGCGTTTAACAGGACAAGACGATGATACTGAAGTAGATAAGATAGTTTATGTAAATTTTCCAGACACGGATCCAAATGACGATGAAAAATTTGCCTCCACTTCCACTTCTACATTGGATGAAGCGGGAAGTTTGTGGTTTAATTTTTGTGGTTTTTTCTTTTACTAAACAAGTCTGACGCAATCTTCAATTACCAGCTTTGATTTCCACCCTAAATCATTGTGTATCGCATCTACAACCGAATAAGATGTCACTATATCACCTTCTCTCTCGACACCAAATTTATAATTCAATTTGGTGCCATTTACTCTTTCAAAGGCTTTTATGAGTTCTAACACACTCGTATCTACTCCTGTTCCCACATTGTACGTTTTCAAACCAGTTATAGTGCTACTCAATACGCCATCACAACAAATTTTATGAGCGTTTGCCAAATCAACTACGTGAATAAAATCCCGTGTGCATGTACCATCTCTTGTCTCATAATTTGATCCGAAAATAGTTAATTCTTTTAACTCGCCGGAATGCACTTTTAATAAATAAGGAAATAAATTGTTAGGAATGCCATTAGGGTCTTCCTTAAAATCTCGATTCAAATGCCCCACAGGATTAAAATATCTCAAAATCACAATATTCCAATGCTTATTTTTATTCCCAATATCTTTCAATATTTCTTCTTGAATATATTTGCTTCTTCCATAAGGATTTGTTATTCCACCCCCGGTTGGGGAATCTTCATTGTATGGAGCAGGGGCAGTTCCGTATACGGTAGCAGATGAACTGAATATCAGATTTGTAATAGAATACTCTTCCATAATTTTGGTAAGATTTAATGTAGAAACTAAATTGTTTTCGTAGTACTTGATTGGTAAATCGATAGACTCGGAAACAGATTTCAATCCAGCCAGATGAATAATAACATCTATTTTGCAATCCAATATTTTAACAAAAAAATAAATTATTTTGGATAATTTTTCATAATTTATTAAATCGATACTGTAAAAATCAATTCTTCTATCGAAGATATTATGCTGTTTTATCAAATCCAACTTCTCACTTTTGGTGTTTGAAAGATTATCAATAATGATAATATTGTAGTTACTTTTTAATAAATCAACGCAAATATGCGAACCAATATAGCCCAACCCACCAGTTACTAAAACTGTTTGAAATGTTTGATTTGTTTGAAAGGTTTGTGTTGTTTTGATTGTTTGTGCCATTTTTATCGTATAAAAACTTATATAGATTTGTGTTTATATAAGTTTGGGTTTTAATATTTTCTCTGGGTTTTCATCTTTTTGTTTCTTCTATTTGTTTTTCTTTTTTTGCCTAATTTGCTCTTTTTGTAAGAATATTTGCGTTTGACGTTGTCTTTGTCTCTTCCACCTTTTTTTGTTAAATCTCTAACACCTAGGGCTTTCAACCTGCGTTCGAAGTCCTCTTCTTCTGCTTTTTTCGTTGCTTCTTCCATGCGTTCCAATCTTGTTTCATGTGCGAGTTGCTGCATCAACAGATTAACTTGTTCTTCATCTGTTAGAGATCTTGCACCTAAAGAACTACTGGGTTGAGCTCTTTGTTTTGGTTGTGCCATCGCTGCTGTGGTTTCTTTCTTTTCTGAAGGAAATAGCTCTTCATCCAAATCAATCTTGCTTTTCGCTTCCATTTGTTCTCTGACTGCTGCATTCCATTCTGCATCCCTGCGAGATGTTCTACTATCACTTGGCGGTGGTTGTGATGGAGAAGCAGTTTCTTGATTTTTATTTTGTTTTGCAAATATTTTTGATTTTAAAATTGCCACTTTTCTATCTCTTTCTAACCGCCTTTCCGGATCATCTATACTTTTTGCATTCAATAACTTTATGGCATCTTGCATTGTTTTTATTTTAATTATTTTAGGTTGTGTTGGATCCATATCTACAAGTTCCTCTACAGGTAAATTAGAAACAACCGTATAATCTTTATATTTATGTCTACCAAAAATACTCATATACTATTAGTAAATATTTTTTTACGCAGAACACATGTCACATATATCATGTTCTTCCTCCCCGGATCCAAGATTATTCATTTTCTCTGGCTCTAATGTAAACTGCTGTGCCTGATGTTTTGCCTTTCGCCTTAAATAATAAATTCCAGTCTTCAACCCTTGCTTCCACGAGTAGAAATGCATTGATGTTAATGTATTGTACGTCGGATCTTCTAACCATAGATTCAAGCTCTGACTTTGACAAATATATGCGCCTCTATCCGCCGCCATATCTATCAAATGTTTCATTGGAATCTCCCAGACGATCTTGTATTTATCGCGAATTTCTTGTGGAATGATTGTTAATTGTTGAATACTTCCCTTATTCGCTATAATATTGTTTTTCACCTTTTCATTCCAAAGCCCAAGACTAATCAATTCACGCATCAAATATTTATTCGCCACGACAAATTCGCCTGCTAACGTTCTACGGCTATACATATTGCTTGTTAGAGGCTCAAAGCATTCATTATATCCTAAAATCTGAGATGTACTTGCCGTTGGCATTGGTGCAACTAATAGCGAATTGCGTATTCCGTGTGCTTTGATAGATTCCTTTAACGCGTGCCAATCATAACGATCACTAGGTTCAACGCCCCACATATCAAATTGCAATATTCCTTGTGATGCTGGCGAACCAATAAAGGTACTGTACGCGCCACTTCTTTCATCATCTAACGCTTCTATCTCGTTTTTTATTGTAAATAATTTGTAATTCTCGTCGGTATTGGCTAAAATATAATCATCCTTGTTCAAAATACGCGCAGCATCTTTGTAAAAGTCCTCCTTATCTAAAAGATAAAAATCATATTCCTTACATTTTTGACGTAACACCGAAATATCCACCTTCCTCTGAATAGCAATTTCATTACTCTTTTCAAGTGCAGCATGATAAATAGTTTCGAAAATTTGTTTATTCACGCGCTTAGCGTCTTCGCTTTGATAAGCGATATTCATCATAATAAATGCATCTGCTAATCCTTGCACGCCAATGCCAATTGGTCTGTGAAGTAAATTGCTTCGCTTTGTTTTTTTAGTAGGATAAAAATTTATGTCTATCACACGATTGAGATTATTTGTTACCACCTTGGTAACCTCATGCAATTTGGCATAATCAAATTCGCGCGTGCTCTCGTTTACAAAAGCCGGAAGAGCGATACTTGCCAAATTACAAACGGCGGTCTCTTTATCGTCAGAGTATTCGATGATCTCGGTGCATTGCCCTGTGAGAATTCCATTAAAAATTCCCAAATGTCGTTTAGGCTCTGTAAAACAATAAGTATCATCTATGCGATTATTATTTTCTATTTTCAATATCTTAACAAAATGAGAAGCATTTCTTTGAGGTTTATTTCCTTGAATTTTCAATCTCTTGGGTGAAAACCCGAGTTGAACCAGATTGTACAAATCTCCCGATGTTATCAATAATCTGTAAATAGGTTTTACATCAAAATATTTATGACCCCCTTTTCCATCCGGTAAATATGACTTATCACGCATTTGTGATAATTTAATTTTTGGATTTATACCGCATGTTTGCAGCATTAATTTAACATTTTTCAAAAAATCTGCGTTTATTGAAGATACTTGCAGTTGTTCATTATCACCATTTCGGGCAATTGTTCCATCGGCATCACAATAACCAGCAAACCATTCCAATTTATTTTTTATACTGCAATTATGCGATGGCAAATTAAATTTTTCATCCATATCAAGATGTAAAGATAATATAATGCGATTTCCATTCTCACTCCTTGATCGATAATCCATGTGTTCCAATAATTGTTTCTTCTCTCCATAAAGATAAGCCAATGGTTTTTTACAATATGAATTTGCTTGACAAAAAAGAGCTTCGTCTTCTTCATCTTCATCTTGATTCGCATTTATATATATTTCGTTATTCAACAAATAACCTTCTGTTTCATAATCAATATGTCTTTTGCAGAAAAAGTGCCCATCTAAGGAGCGAAACTTACAGTTCTTTTCTTCTTTTCCAGTAACATTTCCATATGTTCCATCGCCACAAAAAAAACCGTGTGTGTATGGATACAAAAATGCATCAATCCCATCTATAACAGGATATTCACACTTTATTAATTTATCATTTTGCTTCAAATCTTTTGCTTCAACTACTAAAGGTTCATTAGAATTTGGTTGCTCAAGGTGAAACTTGTGATATGGCGTGCAAGAAAGTTTCATTCCATCATCAGTATAAATATCAATCAATTCTTGGTCTTCCCCAGTTTTCACAATATCCACAGTTGAAAATTCCTTGCCATTCCAAACTTCCACATTTTGCCCCTGTAATTGTTGAATTTCAACATGACCTGTTTTTGTCAAGATGAGCGTTTCGGGCGCAACACATAAATTGCTCGATTTGATCGTGCCAAGGTTTTTCTGATTGCTTTTCATATTACAAGGATCTTTATACAAAATATATGGTGTTCCGGTCTCCATTTGCGCATCCAAAATCTTAAACCATAAGTCGCGCGCTTGTATAGTTTTCCTAACTTTACCAGATTCCTCATATTTCAAGTATAAAGCCTTGAAATCATCACCATAAACATCCGCCAAGCCAGGACATTCATTAGGACAAACCAAACTCCATTTTTCATTCGCCTTTACACGTTCCATAAAAAGATCCGAAATCCAAACCGCGTAAAACAAGTCACGCGCGCGCATTTCTTCGTCTCCATGATTCTTTTTCATCTCCAAAAAATCTTCTATATCCGCGTGCCATGGCTCTAAATAAATAGCGAAAGAACCATTGCGCTTACCGCCTTGGTTTATAAAACGCGCCGTGTCATTGAAAACCTTTAACATTGGTACTATTCCCGTTGATTTCCCATTTGTACCACGAATCAATGAATTTGACGCACGAATATTATGAATATGCAAACCTATACCACCAGCCCACTTGGAAATGCGTGCGCAATCTTTTAACGTATTAAAAATTCCATCTAAACTGTCGTCCTCCATTGCTATCAAATAACAGCTTGAAAGTTGTGGTCTAGGTGTTCCAGCATTGAACAAGGTTGGCGTAGCATGAGTAAAGAATTTCTGAGACATTAAATCATACGTCTCTTTCACCAACTGCATATCATTGCCATGAATACCGACAGAAACGCGCAGCCACATATGTTGTATTCTCTCGACTATAACATCATCTACTTTGAATAAATATGCGCGTTCTAGCGTTTTAAATCCAAAATAATCTATCAAATAGTCTCTCTCATGTACAAGCATTGCCTCTAATTCCTTAGAGTTGTCAGAAATATTCATCCATGTCTCATGAGATAAAAGAGGTGAGTGCACGCCATTAGTATCTTTAAAATGATACAGTTGCCCCATGACCGTTAAAAAAGAAGAATTCGTATTTTTCTGATGATTTGAAACCACAATTCTTGATGCTAGAACGCCATAATCTGGGTGTTGGCTCGAAAGCGCTGCGCATTGCTCTCCAGTAAGATCATCTATTTTAGTTGTTTCTATTTTATCATACAATTGATCTATTACTTTCATAACTAATGATGAATAATTAATTTGGATATTTGTTTCTTGGCCCAACTTTTTAACCCTATTCAAAATTTTATCAAATGCAATATCTTCTAGCTCACCATTTCGTTTTGTTACGCGCATATCTTCAGCCATTGTTTGTATTATTTGTATACATAAAAAATTTTTAAGTCAGATTTTTTATGTATAATTTATTGAGTATTTGAATAATGTATAATTTATTGGGTATATGGATAAAATATTATATACATTATATATAGTACAATTATATTATGCTCAAACTTTCAATCATCATATTTTTCCTATTTTTTATTATAACACCATTACTACTTTCTAAAAGAACCCCAGAAGGGTTCAAACCAGACATTTTAGCAATAAATCAAAAATACCCGCAAGAAGAAGACGATGTATTGTTAAAAGATGATTACCCTTTAACCGGTCGCAAGGGAGTTTCCAAAAATAACGCATATAATATTTGGTGGCATTATCCTATTTTTGAAGTTGGCTCATACGCACAAATAACAAACAATATTAAGTATCCTAATAATCCCGATGATGGGCAATGCATGCCTGCTGAATTTTGCGGCGCGTTATACAAAGAAAAACCGCACATGCCGTCCAACTACGCACAACCTTTAGGTCCTGTACCGGATTGCCCTGGTGCGCGCGTTAATTACTATACTACACAACCTAATCTATTACCTTTCAAAAACTCTGGAAATATTTTGTATTGAATGTAATCACATTTCATAACATATTGTTGATATTAATTATATATTTTTCTTACTTTCGTCGAAAGATTCTGTTCTAATTTTGATAAACATTTCTGGAACTGTTTTTGTTTGCGATTGTAATGTTTTTACCAGAGGTGTTGTTACCATTACAAATTTACTTTCGCCTTTATTAAAATTCAATAGACATCCTGTTCCACCCACAGGATCTGGCTTTGACACTTCCTTCTTTACTCTTTTTGTGGGCGCACGATGTTCGTACCCGGTTTTTCTCTCCTTTACGATAATGTTCCAAACTTCCTCGAGTTTTACTTGGCTTCTTGCAAACCACTCTTTATTTCTTAAAACCAAAACGCAACTATATTGCTCTAATTTCCAATATATGTTTTTAATCCAAGTCATGTTATATTCCGGTGATTGATATAAATCTAGCATTTCCTCCTCCCACTTTGTAAAACTTTCCAGGTCAGCGATATTCAGAGGACAATAGACATAATTAGGGTTGCCATCTTTTTTGGCAAAATATAAAATAACTCCCTTCATCTGGGATCGCGCGGTTTTATTAAAAGACTCGCCACCATCCTGCGAGAATTTATCAAATGCGCTTGAATCCTCGGTATCCAAGTATTCTGTAAATTTCGTTTCTAAAAAATCACATTCATCTAGATCGCAAATTTCCATCTGCATCTGCATCTGGACCCAATATTCTTTCTTCGGGATTCCATCAATAACCCGGTTTACTATATTCTTGATTTCTAGCATTCTTCCATAGGTTGGCGAAGAAATATCAATATTTATACCATCCGGCGACGCTCCCAAAAATGAATATTTCTCATGTTGAATACACCCGAAATCCCCCACTTTTACATTGTATTTATCTTCATAAATCATTACAGACAAAGGTTCATACTTTTGTCCATGATGGAACGGCGTATTAATATTGACAAAGGCGGCTTTTTCCGAAATTTGCAATGGTTGGCACTTCTCATAAATTAATTGATTTCTGGTACTTTCTCCTTCAAAAGCTTTATATGCATTGCTTGCCGTTATTAAATTATGCCTAAATTCATACCATTCATTTGTACGTTGTGCCGGTTGCGGTTTTTCGCGCAAATACTTCAGTTTTTGCGAAATTATATCTTTGGGGGCTTCGCTTGTTAAAAACGTACCCTCAAATGATCTCTCGGGCATAAAATTCTCATAAAAATATTCCGCGGTTTCTTCAATAATATCGCACAATATTTCATTTGATTCTTCCATTTGTTCATCGTCATCGCAATCTATTTTGTTATAAGAATTCTCATCATTACAACCCAACTGCAACTTCATTAATTCTGTTATGTCTTCTATAAAAGTTTCATGAAAATCTTCTTCTATTATTGCACTTGGATTATCATTTATATAATCTTCCATTATTTGTAAAACTGTATCCATTATTTGGGATCTATCTTCTTCAACTATTTTTATTCGTTCCTCATCAGGTTTTATTTTATCCAACACATTCTCCAAATCATCCAAGTCATCAAAGAACATGCCTGACTTTTATGTACGTTATATAATTATGCGGGATTGTTTTTATATCAATTCAATTATTTGTCTTATTCGCAAACAATCTATTCACATTCAATTTTCATTTTCATTCTCGTTATCTTCATGGGAATCAATTGTATGAGTCAACGTTTTGCTCCCCTTCTTTGCAGGCAAACTTTTCAGAGTTGAAACTCGCTTATCCAAATTTTTCAATGTAAAATGCTTTGTTGGTTTATTGTAGAAGAGCGCCGGAATTTCTTTAATGTTTCCAGTCACTTTATCATAAATAACGTCTTTCACGCGTATTAATTTCTTTTTATCTAAGCAATCTTTGAAAAAAGAAACTAGCGCCTTTTCCTCATGTTCATCCAATTTTTTTTCATTCTTATAGTTGCTAGCAAAAGCTAGTAACTTTTGCGTTTTTAGTGTCTTATTTAATTTGCTCCATGGTTCATTCTTACTATTGTTTTTTTCATCTTCCAAAAATTTATCTAAATTCGATAAATTATTAGAAGATTTTGTCTCGACAATTGGATTCCCATTTAAAAGCATAGTTTTGTATTTTATATTTTTAAGTTCAATACACTCTTCAACTTCTTGATTCTTTTCTTCCATCTATATACATATATATATAGCCTTAAGTTTAACTTCATTTAACAAGATATTTATTTATGTCATTTTTACAAATTGATTTTGACTTCAGTTTGTGTGAAATTATTTTACATAACACATGTAAAATATCATATTATTGATTATGATAATAATATGATAATAATATGATAATTTAACTATTTTTACATCAATTCACTCATAACTTTGCATGAAAATAGTAAAATATATTTTATAGACTAATTTTTATTCATTAAATCCACAAATAAGGACCAGTACCTTTAACAACTGCTGATTTTTTGGAAACTTCAACATTTATATAACTTCTTGTGCCATAGACAACCCAATAAAATTGTCCATTTTCACCATAGACGTCAAATGAATTGTTAATTACTTCTGTCGTTTTGTAATTTTTTGTAGTTTTATTTTCCAGATCGTATATTTGTGTAATTTGAACGTTGAAATCTTTTGCTAATGCGTCTACATAATCTGGTAATTTAACTGTAGTTTTAACATTGTTTGTAATTTCTCCTTTACCGCGGTAATAAACACCAGCTTCTGGACCCTCTAGACAAGCATGGACTAGATATTTTTCAGTATCGACCGGATGATCAATAACAAATGTTTTAGTACTAACCTGGATTTCAGATGTCGATGGTTCATAAACTAAAGTATTGAGGGAACTTGACCCCCCGGTAGTAAGAGGATTTACAAAAAAACCAGATGATCCTGCATTAAGAGCGTTTCCTGAAGCGTTTAGAACTATGCTGTTAGCATATTGTGAAACATATCCTGCTTGTTTACCTATTGCTATAGAGTTGTTTCCTTGGCTAACATAACCAGCGTTATTACCTATTGCTATAGAACTTTCTCCTTGACAAGAGTAAGCAGCTTGCCTACCTATAGCTATAGCATTCTGGCTTTGTGTATTAAAGCCCGCCTCAGCACCTATAGCCACGGCATATTCTGCTTGACCGGTGTACCCTGCTTGATTTCCAATTGCTATAGCTTGTTGTCCTTGACTTTGATTACCTGCATTTGAACCTATAGCCACGGCATATTCTGCTTGACTGGTGTACCCTGCTTGATTTCCAATTGCTATAGCTTGTTGTCCTTGACTTTGATTACCTGCATTTGAACCTATAGCCACGGCATATTCTGCTTGATCATTTTGTCCTGCAATATAACCAATTGATATAGCCTGTAGAGATTGACCACTATAACCCGCATTTGAACCTATAGCAACGGCTAGTTGTCCTTGATCATTTTGTCCTGCATTTAAACCAATTGCTAGAGCAGTGGTTCCTTGACCACTGTAACCCGCATCTGAACCTATAGCAATGGCATTGTTTCCTTGCACATTTTGTCCTGCAGCATAACCAATTGCTATAGCAGTGGTTCCTTGACCACTGTTACCCGCATTTGAACCTATAGCTATGGCTTGTTGTCCTTGCACATTGTAACCTGCCTGTACACCAATTGCTATAGCCTGTGCCAATTGACTACTGTTACCTGCATATGCACCTATAGCAACGGCTAGTTGTCCTTGATCATTTTGTCCTGCATCTAAACCAATTGCTACAGCCTGTAGAGATTGACCACTGTTACCTGCATTTGAACCTATAGCAATGGCATAGTTACCTTGACTATTTTCACCAGCATTTTGACCAAGTGAAATTTGTAAACTGCCTACTTGCCATGATGAATTCCAATAAATGTAATCACCATAATAATTTCCGTTCAAACCAAATGTACCTGTTGGTCCTACGTCCCCTGTTGCACCTGTTGATCCGGTGCAACCGGTTGCGCCTGTTGCGCCCGTTGCGCCTGTTGCGCCTACAGTGCCAGTTGCGCCCGTTGCGCCTGTTGCGCCTGCAGTGCCTGTTGCGCCTGTTGCGCCTGTTGCGCCTGCAGTGCCAGTTGCGCCCGTTGCGCCTGTTGCGCCTGCAGTGCCTGTTGCGCCTGTTGCGCCTGTTGCGCCTGTAGTGCCGG
>Ga0209189_1000747_pt1 | contig 25870 bp, 21 predicted proteins | sample C_130820_EF_Meta_FD_187308 | JGI IMG/M metagenome (GOLD analysis project Ga0209189, IMG submission 187308) | Freshwater microbial communities from Lake Croche, Canada to study carbon cycling - C_130820_EF_MetaG (SPAdes) (version 3) | ecosystem: Environmental > Aquatic > Freshwater > Lake... | reverse complement strand
GTCAGTGCATCACATAGAATGAGGCGGCCCTCAGCATCAGTATTGAGAACCTCAATTGTTTGCCCAGACATACTCTTGACGATGTCGCCGGGACGAGTAGCTCTACCGGATGGCATGTTTTCACAAGTAGGCACTACACCAATCACGTTCTTCTTTAAATTCATCAAAGCCACGGAGTACATCGTGCCAATGACTGAAGCCGCACCACACATGTCGTACTTCATTTCATCCATGGCTTCGCCTGGCTTTAGTGAAATACCACCCGTGTCAAAGGTAATGCCTTTACCAACCAGCACAATCGGAGCTTCTCCAGCTTTACCACCCTGATGCCGCATCACAATAAATTGCAGTGGCGTATCAGATCCTTTGGCAACTGATAAGAATGAACCCATACCTAAAGCCTCGATCTGCTTAAGTCCAAGTACTTCAACTTTGAGATTTGTCTTTTTACTTAAGCCTTGGGCTGCCTTACCTAAATAGGTTGGAGTACAGATATTGGGCGGGAGATTACCAAGGTCTTTTGCCAGGTTCATACCCTCCACCATAGCGATACCCTGTTCCACAGCAGCCTTCAACTCTTTGGCGCAAGCATTATTACCAGCAAATATCAAACGCTTGAATGTATCTGCGCTATCTTTTGCCTTAAATTTCATAGCGGGCTGACGCACACCAAAACGATAAGCTTGATCGCCGGCATATTGCACCGTGAGGCGCACTTCTTCCGCAATAAAATCCGCAGCATGATTCAGCGCAAAGCTCGGGGTAAACCAAAGTGCAGATTCAATAGATCCCCCACTCAACGCTTTCAAGGCAGCACGCGCACCTTTTGAATAGGTAGTTAAGCTTCGCTCGCTGGCAAGGTGAACATCACCCAGACTGACTAGCAATATCCGTTTTGCTTTAATACCATTGGTAGACCAAGATTTTTCTGCTCGCAACATGCATACCGATGCCTGCTTAGCATCTAAATCTCCCACTATATTGGCGTGATGAACTGAGCCGCTAAGCAAAAGATCCAATTCGGGCAAAAATCCTACCTTGGCTTTTGCTCCCTTAGCTCCTGAAAAGCTATCTAAATCGGCTTTGGAATATGCCAACACCACGCAGTCGGCGCTTTGGCTCAGCAGGGACTTGAGGCTGGATTTTTGAAGTTTTAGACTTTGAAGGTCAGCTTGAGGGAAAATCTTGGTAGTAAATTGAATTGTCATAATTTATTGCTGTGTTTTGGTCGATTCAAAAGGGAGGTAAATACTAATTTGGGACGTTTATCCATTATCCTCCGACATGAGATGAACTTCCATTATCTGTAGCAATATAAGCCATTTATAGCCACCAATAACCTCACGAATCCAGACCCTTATTTCTCATGATTTTTAATCAGGCCCTTCGCCGCGAACTCAGTTTTACGACTGGTGGGGTCTTTTTGATCTTAGTGACCATTATGGTAACTACCCTGGTGATCCGTATCTTGGTCTACGCGGCCAACGGGGCAGTTAACCCAGAAGATGCGCTGGTTTTAATTGCCTTAGCCACCCTAGGTTATCTTGCAGTGTTACTCACCGTCTCTTTATTTGTTGCCACCCTGATTGTTTTGGTGCGTTGGTACAAAGATTCTGAAATGATCGTTTGGTTTGCCAGCGGTTTAAGTGTGACCAATCTCATTCGCCCTATTCTGCAATTTGCCATACCACTCATTATCGTCATCGCCCTCTTAGCGCTTTTCGTTTGGCCGTGGGCAAATCGGGAGTCGACTTTAATTAGTCAGCGCTTTCAACAACGTGACGATGTATCCATGGTGAGTGCTGGACAATTTAAGGAATCCGCCAAAGCAGAACGCGTCTTTTTTATTGAAGAACTGGATGTCGACAAAAGCGAAGTGAAAAATATCTTCGTAGCCGACTCTAAAAATGGTCGCCTGAGTATTGCAGTCTCGTCTACTGGCTACATCCAAAACTCTGAAGGTGGCGAGAAATCCATCGTGCTGCATAACGGTAGACGCTATGAGGGGCAACCCACCCAGCCCGATTTTAGGATTCTAGAATTTGACGAATATAGCACCAAGATCCGCAGTAAAGATGCCCTAGCTCCAGCACCGCGCGATCGCGAGAAAACCATTACAGAGTTATTGAATGATCCTAATCCCGCCTCTACCAACCCTAATCGCGCTGAATTACTCTGGCGGATTGGTTTGCCATTAATGGCTTTAGGCTTAGTGCTCATTGCCATACCACTTGCTTATGTAAACCCACGTCTTGGTAATTACACAGCCATGTTTTATGCCGTCTTAATTTATCTGATTTACAGCAACTTACTAAATCTTACACAGAATTTTGTTTCACAAGGCAAGGTAAGTGTTTTTGCTGCTATTTGGCCCATTCATTTGCTGGCCCTCCTGATTGCAACAGTCCTCATTCGCAATCGCATTAACCCTTCTCTAAAATGGTGGCGCCGTCAACTGCCTGCCTCAATTGCGCGTAGATGAAGCTACTCTTTCCCTTCATCTATGAGCGTTATTTAGCCAAGCAAATTTATGCTGCTTTTGGCTTCATCTTATTTGCCTTAGTAGCTTTATTTTTGTTCTTTGATATCTTGAGTGAGCTCGGTTCCGTGCAAGGTGCTTACACCTTACCTTTAGCCCTGTTACACGTTCTCTTAAAAGCCCCAAGCCGCATCTCAGAAATTATCCCCATTGCAGGCCTCATCGGCAGTATTTATGTATTTGCCATGCTAGCAAGCCAATCTGAGTTCACCATCCTGCGGATTGCCGGATTGGACGTTAAGCGTGGCTTGATTACCCTCACTAAGATCTCTATCCCTCTTATTATGCTCACCCTCATCATGAGTGAATGGATCGGCCCTTATACCGAAGCTAAGTCCGATCAAATTCGCATGAAAGCCATGGGCTCTACCTACTCCTCTCAATTTAGAACAGGTGTGTGGGTCAAGGATCGACTGCGCGATGAGGATGGTACTGGTCCCGTTCGCCCTGGCGTGCGCTATGTCAACGTAGGCAAGGTTGATAAGGACAATGAAATTCATAATATCCGCATGTATGAGTTTAGCGACTCTTATCACCTCCTCTCCATTCGCAGTGCGGTCTCAGGACAGTTCGATGAAACTGGAGCCTGGGTCTTAAACGATGTTACCGAAACCCGTTTTAAGGAAACCAAACAGTCTGATCCGCTGAGCCCTGTTTTTTCTGCACAGATTTTTACTCACCCAACTCTCACCCTGGAGTCTGAAGTGACGCCACAAATTTTGAGCGTCCTGTTAATCAGCCCAGAAAAAATGTCGATCATGAGTCTGGGTCGTTTCATTTCTCATTTGCGCGATAACAAACAAGACGCCCAGAGACACTCCATCGCCTTTTGGAAAAAAGTAATTTATCCCTTCACTATTTTTGTGATGCTCACGCTTGCCCTGCCCTTCGCCTACTTGAGGGTGCGCGCTGGTAGCGTTGGCATCAAGGTTTTTGGGGGCATCATGCTGGGCATGAGTTTTCAGCTGTTCAACTCGCTGTTCTCAAATGTAGGACTGTTAGGTTCCTGGCCGGCACTCTTAACAGCACTAACCCCACCGCTGCTGTACTTCTTGTTAGCGCTTGTTGGACTGCGCTGGGTTTCTAAAGCTTAATACACAAAATTCATTTAGAATTTGATTCCTATATCATTGTTGATATATAGACAGGAATCCTCATGAATCTTCACCAATTCCGTTTTGTCCGCGAAGCCGTTAGACAAAACTTCAATCTCACGACCGCTGCAAAAGCACTTTTTACCTCTCAACCAGGGGTATCTAAAGCGATCATTGAATTAGAAGATGAACTGGGCGTAGAGATCTTTCGTCGCCATGGCAAACGCATTCGCTCCTTGACTGAGCCAGGTAAGCGTATCTTGGTCTCGATCGAACGCATCCTGGATGAAGTAGAAACACTGAAAAGAGTAGGCAAAGATTTTGCCAGTCAAGATCAAGGAAGTTTCGTGATTGCGACTACACATACACAAGCGCGCTACGCACTGCCTAAAGTGCTTACTGAATTTACTAAACGCTTCCCTAAAGTAAAGGTCAGTATCCAGCAAGGTAGTCCAGGTCAAATCGCAGAATTACTCACTCATGACCGCGCAGACATTGCCATCGCTACCGAAGGTATCGCCAATACTCCTGGTGTACTAGCATTGCCGGGCTACCAATGGCATCACGTACTCATGGTGCCATTGAGTCACCCCCTCCTCAACCAAGCAACGCAAACGCTTGAAGAGATTGCTAAGTACCCCATCATTACTTATGACAAAGCCTTTGCTGGTCGCAGCAAGATTGATGCTGCCTTTGCACAAAGAAACATTACGCCCGATATTATTTTGGAGGCGATTGATGCTGATGTGATTAAGACATATGTCGAAACAGGTATGGGTATTGGCATTGTTGCTGGTCATGCCTATGACCCAGACAGGGACCGCAATCTCAAAGTCATTCCTGCGGGGCACTTATTTGGTAACAATGTTACACATCTTGGTGTGAAGCAAGGCGCTTACTTGCGTTCATTTGTTTACACGTTCATTGAACTCTTCTCGCCAACACTCACGAAGAAGATTGTTGAGCAAGCGATGTCGAACGAATCAGACTCTTACGAAATTTAGTTTACTGAGAGATACTCAAAGACAGATCAGTCTTTGAGTGGTGCCTCGGGGCGGACTCGAACCGCCACGCCTTGCGGCACCGGATTTTGAGTCCGGCACGTCTACCAATTCCATCACCGAGGCAGGTGTTTGCAGTGGAAATTCTGCTTACTTTGCTACTTTGTTACTGCTAAGACATGAGAGTGTAACAAAAAAAGCGTAGACACCCTCTACCTTGGGTCTAGAACCCCTTAAAATGAGGTCTTCTAGCCAAATTATTAAAAGGACTTACCAGTATGGCCGGCCATTCGAAATGGGCCAATATTCAGCACCGCAAAGGTCGTCAAGACGAAAAACGCGGCAAGATTTGGACCAAACTCATTAAAGAAATTACCGTTGCCGCCAAATTAGGTGGTGGCGAAATTGCTACCAATCCCCGTTTACGTCTGGCAATTGATAAAGCCAAAGACTCGAATATGCCGAACGATAATGTGCAAAGAGCAATTCAGCGCGGTACCGGCTCACTTGAGGGAGTGAACTACGAAGAAATTCGTTACGAGGGTTATGGCATGAATGGCGCAGCCATCATTGTGGACTGCTTAACGGATAATCGCACCCGTACTGTGGCAGAGGTTCGTCATGCATTTAATAAGAATGGCGGGAATATGGGTACCGAAGGCTCAGTTGCTTTCCTGTTCAAGCATTGTGGACAGATGTTGTTCGCACCAGGCACAAGCGAAGATCAGCTTATGGAAGTTGCACTAGATGCTGGCGCAGAAGATGTCATCACTCATGATGATGGATCTTTAGAAGTGCTCTCCCCTGTTCCTGATTTTTCAAACGTACAAGACGCTATTAGCAAAGCCGGCCTCAAGCCTGAGCTAGCAACCGTAGCTATGAGACCAGAGACTGAGATTGTCCTTGAAGGCGACCTAGCCGAAAGCATGCAAAAGCTTTTGGATGCCCTAGAGAACTTAGATGATGTTCAAGAAGTATTTACGAACGCTGCTCTTTAATTATTTTTACTTCAATACCAATTACTACAGATAACTTGTTATGAAAATTCTACTGATCGGATCTGGCGGACGTGAACACGCTCTAGCTTGGAAGCTGGCTCAATCACCACAGGTACAAACAGTCTATGTTGCCCCTGGTAATGGCGGCACAGCCACTGCCAAGCAAACTGCTGCAGGTATTGAGAACCTCCCGATTACTGGATTGCAGGAATTAGCGGTTTTCGCCAAGCGCGAGAAGGTTCATCTAACTGTTGTTGGTCCAGAGGCTCCGCTAGCTGCTGGCATCGTTGATGTATTCCGCAACAATGGCTTACGTATTTTTGGTCCAACTCAGTTGGCGGCTCAATTGGAATCCTCTAAAGACTTTTCTAAAGCCTTTATGAAACGTCATGGCATTCCAACGGCGGATTACCAAACTTTCTCTAGCGCACTAGAAGCGCATACTTATATTGATACTAAAGGTGCACCAATTGTGATTAAGGCGGATGGCCTTGCTGCTGGTAAAGGCGTAGTTGTAGCAATGAGTCTTGAAGAAGCCCATGCCGCTGTTGACATGATGTTGGCTGATAACAAGCTTGGTAAAGCAGGTGCTCGCGTCGTGATTGAAGAGTTTTTGACCGGTGAAGAGGCTAGCTTCATTGTTTTAGTGGATGGTAAAAATGTGCTTGCTTTAGCAACCAGCCAAGACCACAAGCGCTTACTCGATGCTGACCAAGGACCGAATACTGGCGGTATGGGTGCTTACTCCCCCGCTCCGGTTGTAACCCCAGAAATTCATGCGCGTGCGTTACGTGAAGTCATCATGCCAACCGTTAAAGGCATGCAAGCAGATGGCATTCCGTATACTGGTTTTTTATATGCAGGCCTGATGATTGCTCCTGATGGCAAGATCAAAACATTAGAATTCAATTGCCGCATGGGCGATCCCGAAACACAACCTATCATGGCACGCCTGCGTAGCGATCTGGTGGATGCATTGGACCATGCGGTTGATGGCGCACTAAATGAAGTTAATCTGGAGTGGGATCGCCGCACTGCACTAGGGGTAGTATTGGCTGCCCATCATTACCCTGATACTCCTCGTACTGGGGATGTGATCACTGGCATTCCCGCTGACACCGAAGATCAAATCACTTTCCATGCTGGCACTAAATTGCAAGATGGCAAAGTGGTGACCTCTGGTGGACGCGTAATGTGTGTTGTTGGTCTTGCTGATACCGTTCGCGGTGCACAGCAAAAGGCATACGAAGCAATCAAACACATTCAGTTTGATGGCATGCAATATCGTAAAGATATTGGCTATCGCGCAATCAAGTAATTAAACCATCCTTCAAGGTTAGAACGTCTTGTCAGATCAACATACCCAAATCGATATCGCCGCCTTAAAGGATTATTTTTTAGGCTTACAGAATCGCATCACTAGCGCAATGAGTACCTTGGATGGCAAGCCCTTTGTGTCCGATGAGTGGCATAAGCCAGAAGATAGCAAGCTCAAAGGCTATGGTCGCACCTGCACTTTAGATGGTGGCAACATCCTAGAAAAAGGTGGAGTTGGCTTTTCTCATGTCCGTGGCGATCAAATGCCCCCTTCTGCCTCCCATCACCGCCCAGAAGTGGCGGGACGCAAATTTGAAGCCATGGGGGTTTCTTTGGTCTTTCACCCCAATAATCCAAAAGCACCGACAACCCATATGAATGTGCGCTGCTTTATTGCACAAGCAGAGAATAAAGAACCTGTCTGGTGGTTTGGCGGTGGCTTTGACCTTACCCCTTATTACGGCGTGGATGAAGACTGCAAGCATTTTCATCAAACTGCTAAGGACGCTTTAGACCCGTTTGGTGAGGGGCTTTATCCTCGCTTTAAAAAGTGGTGTGATGAATATTTTTACTTAAAGCATCGTGAGGAGCCTCGCGGTATTGGTGGGGTTTTCTTTGACGACTTTAATGAGCTTGGATTTGAGAAAAGCTTTGCCATGACTCGCGCAGTAGGTGATGCCTTCATTAATGCTTATCTGCCCATAGTAGAGCGTCGCCATCAAGATAGTTTTGCCCCAGAACAAAAGTCTTTCCAAGAATATCGTCGTGGACGTTATGTGGAATACAACCTTTTATTTGATAGAGGCACCATCTTTGGTTTGCATTCAGGGGGGCGTACAGAATCGATTTTGATGTCGATGCCGCCAGTAGTGCAGTGGTGGTACAACTGGGCGCCACAGCCTGACACCCCAGAGGCTAAGTTATATGACTATTACCTTAAACCGCGCGATTGGTTGGCTTGAGCACTTTAAAGAAAATCGGCATCTTGGGGGGCACTTTTGATCCGCCCCATATTGGCCACCTTAGGCTAGCAAGTCATTTTGCAAAAATGTTGCAATTGGATGAGTTGCTACTCTTACCCAGCGGTGAGCCTTGGCAAAAAGGCTCAGCCATCACGCCTGCAGAGATCCGCTTTCAGCTAACAGAGGCAGCCGGCATTGACTTGGCAAGAGCATTTCTTTACCTCGGGATTACAACGAAAATTGGTGTTGATCGTATCGAAATTGAACGTGCTGGACCGAGCTACAGCATTGATACTGCCAAATCTTTACGCGAGCGTTATGGCACTCAAGCAAGCTTAATTTGGTTAACTGGCGTAGATTCTCTAATCCATCTTCCAAGCTGGAACTCTTGGCGAGATTTATTTAAATATATGAACTTTGCAGTAGCTAGCCGGCCGCACTATGATTTAGCAGCTGAAATGAGTCCTGATATTCAAGAATTGTTAGAGTCCCACCAAATAGAAGATCCAGAAGTCCTTGAAAAACATCCCGCTGGCCTCATTTACATAGATGAAAGTCTATCTGTTGATCTTTCTTCCACAGATCTGCGTAATCGGCTTAAAACACCTGCTCGTAGCCAAATTGAATCCGAGCAAATTCCAACCCACACCCTACAAATCATTACAAATCTAGGCTTGTATCTGTAATCAAGCTAAGATCATCTTAATTAGAAAAATTATTGTCGAGAAAATATGGACTTACGTAAATTACAACGCGTCGTGATTGATGCTCTAGAAGATGTTAAAGCGCAAGATATCCGCGTATATGACACTACTAAATTAAGCGAATTATTTGATCGCGTGATCATTGCCACTGGTTCAAGCAATCGTCAAACGCGCTCTTTAGCAATGTCTGTCAAAGAAGAAGTAAATGCCAAAGGTGGCGAAGTTATCTCCATCGAAGGCCTGGAAACTGGCGAATGGGTACTGGTGGATTGTGGCGATATCGTGGTTCACATTTTGCAGCCGATGTTACGTTCCTATTATCAGCTTGAAGGCATGTGGGGTGCTAAACCCGTGCGCGTGAAATTGGCAGGAGACAAAGGTCTTGTCAAAGCTAGCGAACCTGAAGACGAAGACGAGTAAGCTCGTCCAGACTTGCAGTAATGCGTCTCACTATTGTTTCAGTTGGCCATAAGATGCCTGATTGGGTTGCTACGGCAACCCATGACTACATCAAAAGAATGCCTGCAGACTGCAGCATTGAGATCAAAGAGATTAAACCGGATCTCACGCCAGCTAAAGAAGCAGTCAAAATTGCTGCTGCCATCCCCAAAGGATCTAGAGTGATTGCGTTAGATGAACGCGGTAAAGATCAAACTACCCAGAACTTAGCCACACAGCTAGCTAGCTGGCGCCAGGAAGGCTTTGACATTACCTTTTTGATTGGTGGTGCGGATGGCTTGGACCCCAGCTTGAAGGAGGCAGCTCAAGCGATGTGGCGGCTCTCCAGCCTCACCCTTCCCCATGCAATGGCTAGAGTATTACTCGTCGAGCAACTCTATCGCGCTTGGACTATCTTGCAAGGTCATCCATATCACCGTGAGTAATAGGCATTTAGGCATATTCATAAAAGTGTCTTTTTAAAGCAATAGGATCATATTTCTCAAATATAGGAGAATTTATGAGCTCAAGCCATGCAAAAAGTGCCCATTCAGACCATGCTGAATATGAGCGCCCCAACCTCAATAGCAGGCCTAGTTTAATTACCATCGTTATTTTCGTTGGACTGCTTGTAGCTGGTCTGCTGTATACCGCCTTTAGTATTTCTCATGATTTAGAAGTTACCTCTCATGGTCAGGCGTACACAAACTGGCTGCCATTTTTTCTTCTGGGCGTTGCCCTACTGATTGCCTTAGGCTTCGAATTTGTAAACGGTTTTCATGACACTGCCAATGCCGTTGCAACTGTAATCTATACAAATTCAATGCCCCCAAATTTAGCAGTGATTTGGTCAGGGTTTTTCAACTTTTTAGGTGTGTTGCTCTCAAGCGGTTTGGTAGCCTTTGGCATCATCTCCCTACTTCCTGTGGAATTAATTTTGCAGGTTGGATCCTCATCTGGTTTCGCCATGATTTTTGCATTATTAATTGCAGCCATTATTTGGAATTTAGGGACTTGGTGGCTAGGTCTACCCGCCTCTTCATCTCATACATTAATTGGCTCGATTATTGGCGTGGGCGTTGCTAATGCTTTGATGAATGGTCGTGATGGCACTAGCGGGGTAGATTGGGCCCAAGCCTCAAAAGTAGGTTACTCATTATTACTTTCTCCATTGATTGGTTTTGCCGCTGCTGCTCTTTTGCTTTATGCCATGAAAGTCCTGATTAAAAATAAAGAATTATTCACAGAGCCAAAAAAAGGCAAGGCTCCACCAGCTTGGATTCGTGGATTATTGGTGCTTACTTGTACTGGCGTCTCCTTTGCCCATGGATCAAATGATGGTCAAAAGGGAATGGGCTTGATCATGCTCATCTTGATTGGCTCTTTTCCAACGGCCTATGCTCTAAATAGCGCCATGACTACAAATCAAGCTACTGCTTATGTAGCTCTAGCAGAAAAAACCTCAGTGATGCTGAATGAATTGACGCCGGCCTCTCAACCAAAAAAAGCTATTGATGATCGCGAAGTACTGGCAACATTTGTTCGCACCCGCGCAATGAACTCTGATGTCATCCCTGCCTTATCGAACATGAGTGCTGCCATTGCAACCCAAGTAAAAGAAAGTGGAACTTTTGCCGGCCTGCCAACAGATTCTGTTGCAAACGTAAGAAATGACATGTACTTAACTTCAGAAACCATTCGTTGGCTAGAGAAAAATAAGCCGGAGTTTTCAAAGTTAGATAAAGAAACGGTCGATAATTTAAAAGCATTTAAAGAGCAAACCGATGAGTCCACCAAGTTCATCCCCCTGTGGGTAAAAATTGCAGTAGCGATTGCTTTAGGTTTAGGCACCATGGTTGGCTGGAAGCGTATTGTGATTACGGTTGGTGAAAAGATAGGCAAAACCCACCTCACCTATGGCCAAGGGGCCTCCGCAGAATTGGTCGCCATGATGACAATTGGCGCGGCCGATGTCTACGGTTTACCAGTTTCAACCACCCAGGTATTGTCTTCTGGAGTGGCTGGAACAATGGTAGCGAATGGCTCAGGAATGCGTGGCGATACCATTCGTAGCCTTGCTCTTGCTTGGATTCTCACTCTACCAGTAGCGATGTGTTTATCTGGCTTCTTATTCTGGCTATTTAGTCAAATTTTTTAATCAGCGCTACATTACCTAAACCATCCATATGATTCATATGGATGGTTTTTTTATTTGACTATGTGGCTATCTTTCCAGCCCATTTTCTTACTGTACCTACTGTAATATAGTCTTGGTGTATCACCTAGCAGAAACAATATTCATGTTCCCTTATATTTATCTCGCCTCGCAAAGTCCACGTCGTCAGGACTTACTTAGGCAAATGGGTGTGCAATTCGAAATGCTGATAGCTGCACCTGGTGAAGATACAGAAACTCTTGAAATACCCCTCTTAAATGAAAAAGCTCGGGACTATGTTCAGCGTGTTGCCTTTGCCAAAAGCATCGTTGCCTTAGCAAGGTGGCAAAAAAGTGGGAAACCTTGGGCCCCTATCTTAAGCGCAGATACTACCGTCAGCCTTCCACATCATCCGAATGGTGAAATCTTAGGAAAGCCGCTTGACGTGGCTGAGGCCACACAAATTCTTGAAATGCTCAGCGGCAAAGTGCATGAAGTATGTACCGCTGTCGTTCTGACGATAGATCCCAAAACCAACCCCCTCTCCTTAGTGCAAGTATCTGAGGTAGAGTTTGCGCACCTGACACCAGAGCAGATTAGCAACTACATTCAAAGTGGCGAGCCTTTTGGCAAGGCTGGTGCCTACGGTATTCAGGGACTGGGGGGAGCATTCATACCCTCAATTAAAGGCAGCTATAGCGGTATCATGGGCTTACCTATTTACGAAGTAAGCCAATTATTGGATTTCGCTAAAGTTACCCGCATATGAATGAAGAAATACTGATCAATATCACCCCGCAAGAAACGCGCGTTGCTTTAATTCAGCAGGGGGCAGTTCAAGAGTTGCAGATTGAGCGCACTCGTCAACGGGGTATCGTTGGCAATATCTACTTAGCTAAAGTAGCTCGAGTATTACCTGGCATGCAATCAGCCTTTATTGAAATTGGTCTTGAGCGTACTGCCTTTATGCACGTAGCTGACATCACCATAAACAACCCTCAGGCGCAAATTGAAAAATTATTGTTCGAAGGGCAAACGCTACTAGTACAGGTATTAAAAGATCCCCTGGGAACCAAAGGCGCACGCTTAACAACACAATTGAGTATTGCGGGTCGTAATTTGGTTTACCTACCTCCTGCTGGTAGCGATACCGCAACCGAAAAATATATTGGTGTCTCTCAACGTATTGATCACCCAGAAGAGCGTGAGGCAATCAAAGCCCGTCTTGCTAGCCTCATGGCTGCTGACGAAAAAGGTGGCATTATTGTTCGCACTAGCGCTCAGGACGCCTCGGATACTGAACTTCAACATGACATGCTTTACCTCAGGACTACTTGGGAAAATATTCATGCGGCGATGAAACATCATCCCGCCCCTGCCCTTCTCTATCAAGACCTTAGTCTGGCGGAGCGGGTACTAAGGGATGTTGCCGGTGAAGCAACTACCCAAATCCGCGTAGATTCTGCTGAAAATTTTGAGAAGCTCAAAGCATTTACTAATTCATATATGCCTAATCTTTTAGGCAAGCTAACACTCCATCGCGGTGAACGCGCACTCTTTGACTTATTTGATGTTGATACCGAGATTAATAAAGCGCTTGGTCGTCGAGTAGATCTCAAGTCTGGCGGCTACCTCATGATTGATCAAACGGAGTCCATGACTACTATTGATGTGAACACAGGTAGCTATGTTGGCGCTCGCAATCTGGATGACACTGTTTTCAAAACAAATCTAGAAGCTGCGCAAGCAATTGCGCGTCAACTCCGCTTACGCAATCTTGGGGGCATCATTATTATTGACTTCATTGATATGGTTGGTAAGGATCATCAAGAATCGGTCTTGCATGAGCTCAAGCGTAACCTTGAACGCGATCATGCACGCACCTCAGTCAGCGACTTTTCCGCCTTAGGTTTAGTGGAGATGACGCGCAAAAGAACTCGCGAATCTCTAGCTCATATCACCTGTGAGCCATGCGCTATCTGCCTTGGCAAGGGTGAGATCAAAACTGCACAAACGATCTGTTACGAAATCTTGCGTGAAATTGTGCGAGAGCACCGTCAATTTAATCCGAGAGAATTTAGAATTGTTGCTGCACCGGATGTAATCGATTTATTTCTTGAGGAGGAAAATCAATTTTTGGCACAGCTTGGTGACTTCATTGGTAAGCCGATTACCCTCCAAGCAGAGGGTAGCTTCCGCCAGGAACAATATGATATTGTTCTGAGCTAAGCTTGCTTAATTCGAATTAAGCATTTGAGAATTGGATGCGATGTAAGTTTGCATATAGTCCATCATGCTTGATTAATTCTTCGTGAGAACCGTTCTCCACAATCCTGCCATGCTCCAAGACAACAATGCGATCTGCATGCTCAATGGTGGATAAGCGGTGGGCAATCACCAAAGTAGTTCGATTAGCCATCAAAGTTTCCAGCGCTTCCTGAACCTGGCGCTCAGATTCAGAATCTAATGCTGAAGTCGCTTCATCCAAAATCAGAATTGGGGCATCTTTATAGATAGCGCGCGCAATTGCCATACGTTGGCGCTGCCCACCCGATAATCGATTGCCGTTATCCCCCACCATCGAATCAATGCCTTCAGGCAATTCCTTGATCAAAGCACTGAGATTGGCGGCCTCCAAAGCCTCCATTACGCGACCACGATCAATTCCATTCTGATCATTAGCACCATACGCCACATTCGCAGCGATTGTGTCATTAAAGAGAATGACATCCTGACTCACGAAGGCAATTTGTCGACGTATATCCGAAAGCACAATACTTTCTAGAGGAATATCGTCCAAGAAAATATGGCCACTGGTGGGCTTAAAAAATCTTGGTAATAGATTCACCAAAGTGGATTTTCCACCACCAGAAGGCCCAACAAAAGCAACCACTTCTCCGGGTTTAATGATGAGGTCGATATTGCTTAAGGCATCTTTTCGATCACCCTCTTGTTCATACGCAAATCCAACGTTCTCAAAACGAATACCGCCTTTTGCCTTATCTAAAGGCCGCATATTTTGCTTGCGACTTTCATCCTCTTCAAAAGGCTGATCCATTAATCCAAAAATCATCTCGGCAGCAGTCAATCCACGCTGTAGAGGCTGGTTAATATCGGCCAAATGTTTTAAAGGGGAAATCACCAACATCATTGCGGTAATAAAGGCAGCAAAACCACCGACGGTAGTACCTTCGGAGGCTGATTGCATCAACGCAATCACCAATACTACCGATAGAGCCATAGAGGCAATCAGCTGGGTAATGGGCTGGTTCAAGCCACCAGCTACCGCTGACTTCAAGGCAAACTGGCGTAAGCGTTCAGCCTTTTGCATAAAGCGAGACATCTCATAATTTTCTGCGCCATGCACTTTGACAATCTTATATCCTGCTGCAGCTTCCTCAACAATGTAAGCAAGTTCACTAGTGAGGGTTTGCTGCTCTCTGTTAAGCGATCTCAGGCGACGATTAATTTTGCTCATGATGTATGCGATCACAGGGAAAATGACTAACACCACCATTGTTAACTGCCAATTAAGATAAATTAAGTAACCCATTAATCCAATAACTGTTAACGAGTCTCGCACCAAACTAATGAGCATCCCGCCCATAATGGAGAGAACATTATTGACTTCAAATACTACGGCATTAATTAAATTGGATGCGGAGTTCTTTTGGAAAAAAGTGGTACTGGCGTTTAAGAGCGTCTGAAACATTTGCTCGCGTAACTTCAGAAGAACTGAGTTAATGACCCTGGTAAGTAAATAGCTCGATAAAAATTGGGCCAAACTACGGACCAAGGCAAGACCTACCAAGAAAACCGGTACCTGCCAGAGTTTGTTATCCAGTTGCCCTGTAAAGCCGCGATCTAACAAAGGCTTCATCAAGGCGGGAATGGAGGTTTCGGCAGCAGCCACTAATGCCATAGCCAAAAGTGACCCAATAATCAAGCCAATATGGGGCTTGAGATAGGTAATTAAGCGATTTAGTGAGGTACGGTCTTGAGCATTCATATAATGAATTATGCCCACCTTATCAGTCATACTCATCACCCGCAATGAAGAGGCCAATTTGGACGATTGTCTGACCTCCTTGGACGGGATTGCCCAACAGATCGTGGTTGTGGATACCAACAGCTCTGATCGCACCCTAGAAATAGCCAAAAAGCATGGGGCAACCATTTCCCAGCCTGCGGATTGGCCCGGTTTTGGCCCCCAAAAGAACCGCGCACTCGATTTGGCCACTGGCGAATGGGTTCTCTCCTTGGATGCTGACGAAAGACTAACTCCGGCCCTAAAGTCAGAAATTCTGACGGCGATTCAACATAACGCCCATATAGATTGCTTTGCTATTCCCAGACTGTCCTGGTATTGCGGGCGCTTTATCCGTCACTCTGGCTGGAGTCCTGATTATGTCCATCGCCTCTTTAAACGAGACACTGCCCGCTTCTCCGATGACTTGGTCCACGAGCGCCTCATTCCCAACGGACAGGTAGCCAAACTAGAAAATCCTCTGTTGCACTACAGCTTTATGAACTATTCCCAAGTTCTGCAAAAACTAGATCGATATTCCACGGCATCGGCAGAACAAGCCTTTGCCAAAGGTAAAACCAGTAGCCCAATTAAAGCAGTGCTTCATGGCGCCTGGGCATTTTTTCGAACCTATATTCTGCGTGCTGGATTCTTAGATGGCCCTCAGGGATTTGCATTGGCCATATCTAATGGCCAAGGTACTTACTATCGATACATGAAGTTGTGGCACCTCAATCAGGAAGCCGGTAAATGATTTCGATTTTGCTGGCCACCTATAACTGGCCACAAGCGCTCAAGCTTTGCCTAGAATCACTGGCTACGCAAACCGATAAAAACTTTGAAATCATCATTGCCGATGATGGCTCCACTGAAAGTACAAAAGGCCTTGTTGACACAATTAAGACCTCTCATCCAATCTCGATCACCCACCTCTGGCAAGAAGATCAAGGCTTTCGGAAAACAAAGATCCTTAACCAAGCGATTGCTGCAGCCCATGGCGACTACTTGGTATTTCTAGATGGTGATTGTATTGTCCAGCCAGATTTTGTAGCACGTCATCGCGCACTGTCACAAAAAGGGTGCTTGGTCACTGGTAGCCGAATTTTACTCAATGAAACATTCACTCAAGAATTGCTCACCTGGCCTAACTGGAGTTTTTTGAAATTCACGTCCACCCTATTAAACAGGCGCATCAGTGGCGGTATTAATAAGTACTGGCCCCTCAAAATGAAACTGGGGAATGGCTCTTGGCGTGATTACAAAAAATTTGTTTGGCGTCGCATTAAAGGCTGCAATATGGCCTGCTGGAAGGCGGATGCCGAAGCCATCAACGGCTTCGATGAAAGCATGACAGGTTGGGGTCATGAAGATGCGGACTTTATCTTTCGCTTGCAACACCATGGTATTCGACGTAAATCTGGATCATGGTCTACCGAAGTTCTACATCTCTTTCACAAAATCAATGATCAAGGCAATGCGGCTGAGAATGCGCGTCGCGTACGTGAAAAGATTATGGCAAAAGCTCTATAAGTGTTCAGACTGCTATGACTATCTACTCCAATCTGAAGCCCAAAAAAGTCTTATTTATTGCTACTCGGCAAATAGGAGATGTTCTAGTAACGACGCCACTCATTAGCAAAGCGAGAGAGCTTTGGCCTGATGCGGAGTTTCATTTTCTGGGATACCGCGGCAAGTTAGAAATGCTACATGGCAATCCCGACATCACCGAAGTGATCGAAACTTCAGATCGCCCTGGTTTTGGTGAATATCTTGCCCTCTTTAATCGTTTATTTCAGCGCTATGACTTAGCGGTAGTGACACAACCAAGTGATCGCGCCTATCTATACGGTCTGATAGCTGCTTTTAGAAGGGTTGGCGTACTCAGTGGCCATCCCCAGGGTAAAGATACCAAAGATCAGAAGAAGCACACCAAGAGTGAGAAGCAAAATGCGTGGAAGAAGTTTATCTGCATGCATACAGTAGATGTAGATTATTTTACCCAGCATGTTATTACTGAAAAACTACGCCTGCTAAAGCCCTTTTTTAGAAATCCTGCGGAGTTATTTTCTCAGCCGATTGCTGTTACTCCACCTGCTGTAGAACCAATAACCCCTATTATTGCCAGCGATCTCAAGCAGCCCTATGTCCTTGTACACCCAGGACCACTCACTGCTTATAAACGTTGGCCGCTAGCGTATTGGCAGGAACTAATTACCTGGCTGGTAAAGCAAGGCTATCAAGTGGTATTAAGTGCGTCTGCTGCAAAGCAAGATGTGCAACTCAATCACGACATTATTTCTTTGCTCGATGATGATTGCAAAAAACAAGTGATCAATGCTGCAGGTAAATTATCAATTCCTCAGGCAGGGGCTCTCATTCGTAATGCTGTCTTGTATATTGGGGTCGACACCTCAATCACCCATTTGGCTGCAGCATGTAATACCATCACCATTGCCCTCTTTGGGGCAACCCCGCCAACAAACTTTGGCCCATGGCCTAACGGCTTTATAGGCGAGCAGCCCTATCAATTACGCGCCCGCACCCAAACTGTTGGTAACGTCACCATCTTGCAAGGTCCTGGTGAATGTGTGCCATGTCGCAAAGCAGGATGCCTAGACAAAGCAGATAGCTATAGCGAATGTTTAGATTTGCTTGAACCCAAGCAAGTAATTGAGGCAATCGAGAAAGTGCTGCCGAACTAAAGCAATATCACTACTAAAAAATAATACTTAGTGGTATTGAATCTGTACCGGATCTTTTTGCTTGGAAGCTAAGATTTGATTTAGGCCATGCAAGCAAGCATCATCTGGATAAATTCTGAGCTCTTCCGGAAATTGCATTAGGCAAGCGCCACCACTAGTTGTCACGGCAGCAGTCAACATTAAGCCCTTCATTCCCTCATTTGATCCTGGCGCTACTGGAGCATGTGCTCCTAGCTTAGGATCCCGTACTCGATTGGCCATTAAGTAAGGGTTAATTTGGCTACGGAGCAGCTTGATATCAATTGCATTATCAATACAGACATGTACATTACGCGCAAAGCGCATGCGTGCGCCAGTGATATCCATGACTGCCTCAGACACGATGCGCATGCCACCCGAAAACTTATCTGGGGTCACATTTACCTTGGCAACTAAAAGCTCATCTTCTTTTAGCCATGAACGATTCGGCTCATAAACCTCGCTATATAAAGTGACTTCTAGAGCTGCAGTACCGTCATCGATAGTCGCAATCATCATGCGGCCCCGTTGACCAGTCAACATGCGAGCTGAAGTAATGATGCCGGCAATAAGCTGATCTTTGCCTTCGGTGACTTTTGATAACGGCTGACGGATAAAATGAGACGTCTCATCACGATAGGCATCAAACATATGTCCTGTTAGGCAAAGGCCTAATGCAGTCTTCTCTTCTTGTAGGCGCTTCTTCTCAGACCAGATGGGCTCACGTACCAGTTCTGGGAGATGGCGATTTTCTTCGCCAGCCACTTCAAACAAACTCACCTGATGAATGGATGCCTCTGCCTGCTCGGCAGCTTCAATCGCTCTCGCCAAGGATGCAAGCAAGGTGGAGCGAATGTCATATAAATTACCGCCCGCTGGGACAGACTCTCGATACAAGCTGTCAAAAGCACCAGCACGCATCAGAGCCTCAATGGCACGGCGATTTACCTGGCGCCGGTCTACTCGTGCGCAGAAGTCAAATAAATCTTTAAATGGGCCGCCAGTTTCGCGGGCTTTAACAATCGATTCAATGGCAGCCTCCCCGGTACCGCGGACCGCACCCAAGCCATAACGAATATGGCTAATTGGAGAATCGGGAGCAGTATCGGGAGCCCGTAACGGAGTGAACTCGTACACACCGGTATTGATATCTGGTGAAAAGACCCGAATATTATTGATTAAGCAATCGTCATACAGAATCTTCACCTTATCGGTGTCATCCATAGCAAGTGATAAGTTGGCCGCCATAAATTCAGCTGGGTAATACGCTTTGAGCCAAGCAGTTTGATAGGCTAAGAGAGCATACGCAGCAGCGTGGGACTTATTAAATCCATAGCCTGCAAACCGCTCCATCAAGTCATAGATCTCATTTGCCTTTGACTCTGTAATACCGCCCGCTTTTGCACCATCACTAAATATCTTACGATGCTGGGCCATCTCTTCTGGCTTTTTCTTACCCATCGCACGACGCAACATATCAGCACCACCCAATGAGTAGCCGCCAATCATCTGTGCCATTTGCATTACTTGCTCTTGGTAGACCATGATGCCGTAGGTCTCACGCAGAACGGGTTCAATACGGGGATCTGGATAATCTACTTTTTGACGACCATGCTTACGCTCAATAAAGTCAGGAATCAAATCCATCGGGCCTGGGCGGTACAAAGCCACCAAGGCAATAATGTCCTCAAAGCGGTCAGGCTTAGCTTCACGCAGCATGCCTTGCATGCCGCGGCTTTCTAGCTGGAACACAGCAACGGTATTGGCGCGTTTGAGCACATCAAAAGCTTTTTCATCATCAAGTGCAATCTCGCCGATATTCCAATGTTTGCGATCTGCATGCAGCGCTTTAATCCAACGCTCTGCTGCTGCCAAAATAGTGAGGGTAGTCAAGCCTAAGAAGTCAAACTTCACTAAGCCAATTGCTTCAACATCATCCTTATCAAACTGGCTGATAACCGAGCTACTGTCTTGATCTTTTGTTTCTTGAGTATAGAGGGGGCAAAAATCAGTCAGCCTTCCGGGGGCAATTAATACACCGCCCGCATGCATACCGACGTTACGTGTCATGCCCTCTAATTGCTGAGCCAAAGAAAGTAACTGACGTACTTCATCTTCATTCTTTTCACGCTCGGCTAATTGCTTTTCTTCCTTCTTCGCCATTTCAATAGTCATGTACTGCCCTGGCTTATTCGGCACCAGCTTGGCAATGCCGTCTACGAAGTTATAGCCTTGCTCAAGAACACGCCCCACATCACGAATCGCCGCTCGCGCAGCCATGGTACCGAAGGTAGCGATCTGACTTACCGCATCTTTGCCGTACTTATCTTTTACATACTGAATCACACGGTCACGACCATGCTGGCAGAAGTCGATATCAAAGTCGGGCATCGATACCCGCTCTGGATTGAGGAAGCGCTCAAAGAGCAAGTTGTAACGTAGGGGATCCAAATCGGTAATGCCGAGTGAGTACGCCACCAATGAACCCGCGCCAGATCCACGACCAGGGCCAACGGGTACACCATTATTTTTAGCCCAATTAATGAAGTCCGCCACAATCAAGAAATAGCCTGGAAAACCCATTTGAGAAATCGTCTTCACCTCGAACACCAAGCGCTCGTCATAACGCGTCATTTCTTTTTCGCGCTCTTCTGCATCCGGAAAATTGCGCTCCATATGGCGCTTTAAACCAATTTCTGATTGCTGCAGTAAGTAATCATCGAGCGTGATGCCAGGAGGCGTCGGAAAATCTGGCAAACGTGGTTGACCTAAAACCAATGAGAGATTGCAACGTTTAGCAATTTCAACCGAGTTCACCAATGCAGCAGGTAAATCAGCAAACCGTTTTTCCATTTCTTCTTGAGTCAAGAAGTACTGTTCATCATTAAACTTTTTAGCACGACGCGGGTTGGCCAGCAACTCCCCTTCAGCAATACAGACACGGGCTTCGTGGGCAGTAAAGTCACTCTTCTGCATAAACTGCACCGGATGGGTTGCCACCACTGGCAAATCCAATTCACTAGCGAGATGGCAAGCAAGCTGTAATTGCTTTTCATCTTGAGGATGGCCACCGCGCTGCACCTCAATATAAAAGGACTTTGGGAAAAGCTTTTCGTAACGCTTTGCGACAATCTTGGCCTGATCTTCTTGCCCAGCTAACAAAGCAGCCCCAATTTCACCCATGCGCGCACCGGAGAGCGCAATTAATCCATAAGAGAGGGTTCGCTTCGCTGCTTTATCTTCTGCTTTGGCAGCGGGCTCTGCAAACCATACTGAATCTACTTCAGCACGACCACGCGATTGATTATCCAAGGAAGCTCTACTGAGGAGCTCGCATAAATTAAGATAACCAGAATGATTTTGTACCAGCAGCAATAAGCGATGAGGCTGATCTGGGTCTTGAGGATTGCTGATCCAAACATCCGCTCCGGCAATCGGTTTAATGCCACCTGAACGGGCAGCGGTATAGAAGCGTACTAAACCAAATAAATTGCTTAAATCGGTCATGGCTAAGGCGCCCATCTCATCTTTAACGGCAGCAGCTACTGCATCGTCAATGCGCACTACTCCATCCGTAATCGAAAACTCGGAATGAATGCGAAGATGTACAAATCGGGGTGAAGCCATGAGATGATTTTAGCTGTGTCTAAGCCTAAAAACTCTTCATCCCCAGCCGACGGCTATCGCGGGCGATTTGCCCCCTCACCTACCGGTCCACTCCATGCTGGATCCTTGGTTGCCGCCCTCGGAAGTTGGTTGGATGCTCGTAAAAATGGGGGTAAATGGCTGCTTAGAATCGAAGATTTAGATAGTCCACGCTGTGTGTCGGGGGCAGCCCAGCAAATACAGTCTCAATTGCACGCCTGTGGCCTTTCTTGGGACGAGGAGATCATCTATCAATCCCAGCGCCAAGTTGCCTATCAGAGGGCTTTAGAGCGCTTAAATGCACTCCAGCTCGTTTATCCCTGTGTATGCTCCAGGCAAACCATCGCCAATGCCCTAGCAAGCACCGGAATTGAGACACCCCGTAACCAAGAAATGGTCTATCCCGGCACTTGTCGTCCTGCTAATTTAATCGGCCGTCCTGCAGAGTCTTTAGGGGATATTAAGAAGGCTTGGCGGATTGCCCTACCTCCAGATTGCCATATTGAATTTAAGGATTTAGCGCTGGGCATTCAACGTCAAAACCTTAATGCAGAAGTGGGTGATTTTGTTTTACGGAGAAGCGATAGCTTATTTACTTATCAGTTAGCCGTAGTAGTCGATGATGCTGAGCAAGGCATCACACATATTGTTCGCGGCAAAGATTTATTGAGCAATACCGCAAGGCAAATTTATTTACAAGAAGTATTGGGCTACGGGCGGCCTAAATATCTACATCTGCCGCTAGTGCTCGATGAGCATGGTGGAAAACTCAGCAAGCAAACTTTAGCTACTCAGATAAATACTCAAGATGAAAAGCATGCGTTGATGGAATTGCGTAAAGCAGCAATCCATTTGGGATTAAATAACTTACCTGATGGTGAGCAAGTCACGATAGGAGAGTGGCTATTAGCTGCTACACATGCATGGAAAAGCTAAGGAACTCAATTTCCCTAGCTTTTATGCCTTACTTTATTTCTTCTTAAAGCCACCAAGTAAAGCGCCTACTGCTGGCTTAGCCGGAGTAATGCCGACTTTTTTCTCTTCTGGTTTTGTTTCACCAGAAACAGCTGCTGGAGAGGTACTTGGCTCATAAGGCTGATAGAAGAAGGGATCTGATATTTTTGCTGGTGCATTTCTAGAGCTGCTAGAGCTACTGTAGTGACTAGAGCTACTAGAGGATGGACGACTCTGTGCAGGATCACCTTCAGGTAAAGGCTTCACATCCAACTTACGTTTCATCAACTTTTCGATATCGTCGAGTAAACGTTTTTCACTGGCATCGACTAAAGCAATGGCATCGCCTTTGCTGCCGGCACGGCCAGTCCGTCCAATACGATGAATAAAGTCTTCTGCGTTGTATGGTAATTCGTGATTGATCACGCAAGGCATATCCGGAATGTCTAAACCACGCGCAGCCACATCGGTTGCTACCAAAGCTTCGATTGCGCCTGACTTAAAAGCATCTAAAGTTAAAGTACGTTCACCTTGGCTCTTGTCACCATGAATCGCGCCCGCCTTAATACCATCGCGCTCTAAGGCACGAGATAACTTGGCACAACCTAAACGGCTATTCGTAAAAATGATGCATTGGCGTGACAAGCCGGCACGAGTGCGCGCTTCCAGTACTTTGACAATCGCACGTTGCTTATCGCTTGATGCAACCATATGTACAACTTGCTTCACTGTATCAGCGGCAGCGTTTTGACGAGCCACCTCAACCGTTACTGGAGTGCGTAAATAACTTTGTGCCAGCTTCTTAATTTCTGGCGAAAAGGTTGCAGAGAACAAAAGGGTTTGTCTTTGCGCTGAAATTAAATCAATGATGCGTTGCAGATCAGGCAAGAAACCCATATCCAGCATACGATCCGCTTCATCTAACACCAAAATCTCTACCTGAGAGAGGTTGGCAACTTTAGAGCCAATGTGATCGAGCAAACGTCCTGGTGTAGCAATCAATATCTCTACGCCATTACGCAAGATCGCTACTTGCTCTTTCATATCCACGCCACCATAGACAACGGCAGCACGTAAATCAGTATGTTTGGAATAGCTCGCTGCATTTTCAGCAACTTGCACTGCCAACTCGCGTGTAGGCGTTAGAACCAATGCCCGAATCGGATGGCGTGCTGGTGATGCACTGCTACTTGCATGACGCAAAATCTTTTGAATGATCGGCAATACAAAGGCTGCAGTCTTACCGGTGCCGGTTTGTGCTGCACCCATCAAGTCACTGCCTGCTAATACGTACGGTATCGATTGCGCTTGAATTGGAGTTGGAATAGTGTAGCCCTGCTCCAGAACCGCTTTTTGAATTTTCGGATCTAAACCAAAGTCAGCAAAAGTGATTGTTGCCGGAGATGCAGCGCTAGCAGCACCAGAGGCTGTAGTAGCGTCAGTAACACTAGGGGTAGCACTATCGCTAACCCCTGTAGAAGGATTTATTTCAGCAGCAGTATTTGTCAAGGTAACTTACAAGATGGCCGCAATACCGGCCTTAGCGGTCTCAGCATCTTCCGCAGATTTAACGCCGGAAACGCCGACTGCGCCGATGGTAAACCCATTTACCTCGATATTGACGCCGCCCTCTAACATGCCCGATACGTGTGGGGCAGATAAGAATGCATGACGACCGTTATTAATAATTTCTTCGTAAACACGAGTCTCGCGTTTACCCATTGCAGCAGTTCGCGCTTTCTCTTGTGCAATATAAGCAGACAAAGGAGCGCAACCATCACGGCGAATCAAACCCAACATATGTCCACCATCATCACAAACAGCAATAGTTACCGCCAAGTTATTTTTGGCAGCATGCTGGTCAGCCGCATTCAAAATCTTTTGAACATCGGCTTGAGTTAAGTAAGGTTTAGTTGCAGTCATGTTTAGTCTTTCTGTCTCGAATATGGTGTGTTTGTTTCATGCACTTCTACTTAAGTACTTGAATTATAAGGGGTGTAGCGTGATTCCTCATGCAGAACCGAGCTCCACCCCATCTTAATACGCCCCTATTACAGCTTCAGGGCGCCCTAAGTGCTTCTTATTTAAGGAACTCTTGAGCAGCAACGACGCCGCTGGCCTTAGGTTTGTAGCCCATAGAACCCAGACTCATCTCCACTCCACTCAAGGCAGCCATCAAGCTAAGCTCATTACAGTCGCCCAAATGGCCGATGCGGAATGCCTTACCTTTGATCTTGCCCAAACCGGTTCCTAAGGAGAGATTAAATTTCTCCAAAGCATGTTTACGCAGTACATCAGCATCCATACCTTCCGGCGTAGCAATACAAGTGAGCACCGGTGAATAGCAATCTTGATCCTGACACTGAATTTCTAGGCCCCAAGCTTTGACTGCTTCACGACAAGCCGCAGCTAAACGTTGGTGGCGTGCGAAGATGTTATCGAGACCTTCATTCATCATCATGTCCATTGCCTCATGCAAACCGTACATCAAATTGGTGCTTGGAGTCGTTGGCCAGAAACCTGTTTTATTGGACTCTAAGATTTCATCCCAAGCCCAATAGGCTTTATACATTTTGTTGTGTTTGCTTGCTTCAATTGCGCGTGGTGACAATGCGTTAAAACCAATACCCGGCGGCAACATCAAACCTTTTTGCGAGCCAGACACAGTCACATCAGCGCCCCACTTGTCGTGCTCATACTCTGCTGAACCCAAGCCAGATACGGTATCAACAATTAATAAGGCAGGATGCTTTAGGGAGTCAATTGCCTTACGAACTGCCTCAATATTGGACGTAACACCGGTTGAAGTTTCGTTGTGCACTACACACACTGCTTTGATTTCATGTTGCGTATCTTTGCGCAAGCGCTCTTCGATCACGGAGGCATCAACGCCCCAACGCCAAGTGTCTTGGCCGGCTTTGCCAACTACTTCAACCTCTAAACCAAGACGCTTACCAAGAGCACGCCATAAGTTTGCAAATTGGCCAGTTTCATAAAACAGTACTTTGTCACCGGGATTCAGCACATTTACCAACGCACCCTCCCAAGAACCCGTTCCGGATGCGGAATAGATAATGACGGGATGCTCAGTTTTAAAAATCTTTTTAATACCCTCCAATACCTTCAGACCGAATGCACCAAACTCTGGACCACGATGGTCAATGGTTTGATAGCTAATGGCGCGCAATATGCGGGGAGGAACAGGGCTTGGGCCGGGAATATGTAAAAAATGGCGTCCTGATGCGTGGTTATCAAGTTTCAACATGCTGTGTCTCACTTTTAAAGTGTTTATAGGTAGTTATTTCTACTGCTAGTG
>Ga0209189_1000746_pt1 | contig 25910 bp, 24 predicted proteins | sample C_130820_EF_Meta_FD_187308 | JGI IMG/M metagenome (GOLD analysis project Ga0209189, IMG submission 187308) | Freshwater microbial communities from Lake Croche, Canada to study carbon cycling - C_130820_EF_MetaG (SPAdes) (version 3) | ecosystem: Environmental > Aquatic > Freshwater > Lake... | reverse complement strand
CCTCCTTTGATGTCCACCTCGCCAGCGCCCAGGAGCAAACCGCCGAGGCAGACCTCGTGCAGCGCAGGGAAAATTTTTCCGAGGCGAAGCGCTCCCTGGAAATCCTGCTTGGCCGCTATCCCTCCGCCGGGATGGGCATCGAGCACGCCCAACTCCCCCCCCTTGTTCCGGCGGTGCCCGCCGGTATCCCTTCCGAACTTCTGCTCCGCCGCCCCGACCTGAAGGCCGCCGACTGGACACTCTTTGCCTCGGAGAACAGGGTCTTCTCCGCCAACGCGGAGCGCCTCCCCAGACTGGCCCTTACCTCCACGGCGGGAACCCCCAGCGTGTTGCTTCAGAACATCACCAACGACCAGAATTTCCTCTACACCGTGGCCGCCAACCTGACCCAACCGATTCTCGACGGCGGTCGCATCACCTGGAACATCCGGGTGAACAAGTCCGCGCGCGACGCGGCGGCGGCGACCTACGCCCAGCAGGTCCTGACGGCGTTCCGCGACGTCGAGAACGCGCTTTCCAACGAGGCGGCCCTCGCCTCCGAACAGCAGATCCAGGAGAGGGCGCTGCAAGATCTGAGGGAGGCCTACCGCGTCGCCAACGTGCGCTACAAATCGGGTCAGATCGACATCGTCTCGCTCCTCCAAACGCAGAACAGCATGCTTGCGTCGGAGAGCACGCTGCTGCACACGAGGCTCCTGCGACTCAAGAACCGTATCGACCTGTTTCTGGCGCTCGGGGAAAGCCCGGGCCCTTGCAAGGCCGTCGGTTTCCGTGACCCGGCTCTCAAATTGCCGATGCCTGGGGCCTGAGGTGTGTGCCCTAGAACGGCATCTCCAGCGGATCGCGGCGGGCGAGTTCCCAGGCCAGAAGTGCCTTCTTACGATCCAGTCCCCAGCTGTATCCGGTGAGTTTCCCCAACGAGATCACGCGGTGGCACGGGATGAGCAGGGCGAGAGGATTGGCACCGACCGCGCGACCCACGGCGCGAGCGGCTCCGGGACGCCCTATGGAACGGGCCACTTCCCCGTAGGTCAGGGTGGTCGCGGCACGGCTTTGCCGGAGAAATTCCCAGACTGAGAGTTGGAACGGGGTGCCGATCACCATCAGTGGAACGGAGTCGGGATCATGGAAAGCCATGGCAATCAAGCGGCCGGTTTCCGCTCCGGGACGGAGGATGGAATCCCGCCATTTCTCATGGAGGGCTGCGAGGGCTGCCTCCCTGTTGTCCATGAATCCGAGAGAAAGAAGATGCGTTCCGGTGGCAAGCGCCACGCATTCGCCGAAGGGACTCATCCCGAATCCGAAAAAAATCTCACCTCCGAAGCGGAGGGAGCGCGCCCTGGCTTCATGCGGTGCGAGCCAGAGATCCATCGTCGTCCGGGTGACGCCTATGGCTCCGGTGAGATCCTGATCAGCACCTCGTTACGTCGCAGGAACCACGGAGTCCATGGAGGGTTGTAGTAGGCGAAGACCGCGCCCCCCTCGGTCTGAAAATGTTTCCTCTCCGTCCAAGCGAGGAGCTTCCGGGCGGCCGCCTCGCCGGCAGCCGGTTTGCTCGATCCGGAGAATCGGTAGGCGGCGTAGCGCGAGGGTGGCACGGTTTGGATGGTGACTTCGGGATTGGAAGGTGAGGGAGCGCCTTTTTCAGCGACGGCTTTCGGCACGATGAAGCTCATGGTACCCGACTCGGTACCGGTCATGAGCACAGGGGTGGTCATGGCGATTTTTTCGGAGCGGTCATTGCGGCCTTGGATGAAGCGGAAGAGTTTCATGAAGGAGCCGTCCTCGCCCCGTTTTTGCATCGACGTGGAGACCAGCGTGAGTGCCGGGTAGTCACGGATCTCGAAGGCTCCATCGGATGAAACCACCGTGAAATCTGGGGATTCGTAGGAGGCCATGAGAGATGAGGGGAGAAGGGCGGCAAGAATCAAGGCACGCATGACATCACTTGATGTCAGGAAAGGCAGGCCGTCAAAGGGATAAAAAGCCTTTGGAAGAAGTGCAGCCAAGAGAGTGCAGCCATGAGGAGTCGAACCTCAAACCTTCTGATCCGTAGTCAGATGCTCTATCCAATTGAGCTATGGCTGCTTGAAGGGCTGAACAGTAAAGCGGAGAACAGTCCTTCGGTCAATCCCTTTGAGCACTCTTCTCTTGACGATCCGGGAGATTGCGGGAATGATTGAATCTCAATCTTATCAAGAGTGACGGAGGGACTGGCCCGCTGATGTCACGGCAACCGCTACGGAGTACTTCGTAGGCCAAGGTGCCAAATCCAGCTCCGCAACCGCGGGGAAAAGATGAGATGCCCGGCACGGTCGCAGTCGCGACACCAGGTCTCTTCGGCACTCTTGAGCGGAACTACGACGAGATCCCATGTCCAAGAAACCCTGGTTCAGCAATCTGAAATGCCGCGAGTGCGGACGCCTCTACGAGAAAGAGGCGATCCATATCTGCGAGTTCGACTTCGGGCCGCTCGAGGCCGCCTACGACTACGAGGCTATCCGCGGGACGCTCACCCGTGAACTGATCGAGTCACGCCCTCAGACGATGTGGCGTTACCGGGAGCTTCTACCGATCGACGGGGAGCCGACCGTCGGCACGCAGGTCGGCTTCACGCCGCTGGTGAAGGCCGACCGCCTCGCGAAGAAACTCGGCATCCGCGAACTCTGGATCAAGAACGACTCGGTCAACTATCCGACCCTTTCCTTCAAGGACCGCGTGGTCTCGGTCGCGCTCAGCCGCGCCCGTGAGCTCGGCTTTAAGGTGGTGGCGTGCGCCTCCACCGGCAATCTGGCGAACTCCGTTGCCGCCAACGCCGCCAACGCCGGGCTCAAGAGCTATGTCCTGATCCCCTCGAACCTCGAGCAGGGGAAGGTGCTCGGCTCCCTAGTCTACGGCACCAATGTGATCGGGATCACGGGACCTTATGATCAGGTGAACCGCCTCTGTTCGGAGATTGCCGGCAAGTATGGCTGGGGATTCGTGAACGTGAATCTCCGTCCCTACTATGCCGAGGGATCCAAGACCATGGGTTTCGAGATCGCCGAGCAACTCGGTTGGAAGCTCCCGCGCCACACCGTGGCATGCATGGCCTCGGGATCGCTGCTGACCAAGATCCACAAAGCCTACAAGGAATTCATCGACCTCGGCATCGTCGACAAGAGCGACTTCACCATCCACGGTGCCCAGGCCACCGGCTGTTCTCCGATCAGCGCCGCCTTCAAGGCTGGCACCGACATTGTCAAGCCGGTCCAGAATCCCGACACCATCGCCAAATCGCTCGCCATCGGCACACCGGCCGACGGCTACTACGCGATCCGCTCCATGCGGGAGACCGGTGGCAGCTGCGAGGATGCCACCGATGAGGAGATCGTGGAGGGGATCAAACTGCTGGCAGAATACGCCGGCATCTTCGCCGAAACGGCCGGCGGCGTGACGGTTGCCTGCGCCAAGAAGCTCATCGCCTCGGGCAAGATCCCTAAGGACGAGAGCGCCGTCCTCTGCGTCACCGGCCACGGCCTCAAGACGCAGGAGGCCATCGTGGGCAAGGTCGGAGAGCCCCGGGTCATCGGCGCCAGCCTCCGCGAGTTCGAGGCCCTCGTTGCCGACGAAGTGGCGGTGATGAAAAGCTAAAACTCTGAAAAGCTAAAAGCTGAAACAAAACAACTGCAGACGAGAGTCGAGTGTTCCCCGATTCCCCAACTTCGACTTTCATCATTCATCATTCATCCTTTCCCAATATGCCCTCTATCCGCATCCCCACCCCACTCCGCAAACTCACCAACAACCTCGAGGAAGTGACCGCATCCGGCGCCACCCTCGGTGCCGTCCTGGACGAACTCAACACGACCTATCCCGGTCTCGGTGAGCGCATCCTCGACGAGCAGGGAACCATCCGGCGCTTCGTGAACATCTTTGTCAATGATGAGGACGTTCGCTTCCTTCAGGAAAAGGAGACCCCCGTTGGGGAGGCCGACGTTGTCTCGATTGTCCCCGCGATTGCGGGGGGATAGTTTTCCTGCTTCCTCTTGCATCCGCGTTCTTAACCTCCGATCCTTTATCCATGGAAACGACCCGCCTCTGGCTGATGTATCCGGCGAAGCTCATCACCCGCCCGATCATCCACGAACTTGGTCACACCTTCGCGGTGATGACCAGCATCCGTCAGGCGAGCGTCAATGAGGAGGTCGGTATCGTCTCCCTGGAGTTGAGCGGCGAGCGTGGCGAGATCAAGCGCTCGATCGCCTGGTTGGAGGACATGGGAGTCAAGGTCGAACCTGTGGAGATGAACACGATCGAGGGCTGATTGTTGGGATTCTCTTTCCGCTGGTCTAACGCGATCGACGGGACTACCACGGAGTCATGAAAATCTCCATTGGCAGCGACCACGCAGGATACGAGTACAAGCTGGCTCTGGCCGAGATGCTCCGCTCCCAGGGTCACGACATCATCGATTGCGGCACCCATTCCGCCGACGCCACCGATTATCCCCTCTGGTGCATTCCGGCCGCCGAGAAAGTTGCCAGTGGTGAAGCCGAAAAGGGAATTGTGGTCGGGGGTTCGGGCAACGGCGAGGCCATCGCCGCCAACAAGGTAAAGGGGATACGCTGCGCCATCGCCTGGAGCGACGACACTGCCCGTCTCGCCAGCCAGCACAACAACGCCAACGTGCTCTCCATCGGCGAGCGCATGGTGTCGCTTGAGACTGCCAAGCGCCTCGTCGACATCTGGCTCTCAACCCCGTTTGAAGGCGGGCGTCATCTGAAGCGTATTGAGGAGTTGGCTCAGTACGAAGCCGGCCTCCCGATGGTTTGATGGCATGGGATTGAACTCGGGGCGGCCCACGCCGATTGTCTAGGAAAGGGGCTGCCTAAAGGCAGTCCAACACGTTCTCATCAATCGCAGGTTTTTGGCACCGTGCAGGATAAGGTAGAATACCCCGACAGCCTTCGCCCGAATTTGCTTCAGCCCGTGGCTAGGAAATAGCCACGATCAAGGCGGTTGTATTATCTTTTCCCGAGGACTCCACGGATGCAGCCGCGAGGTGCTCTGCGGGAGTGCGGTTCTTCGGGCATTCTTCCAAGACCTCCGCGATTCTTTGATCCGAGAGGCCGTCGGTGACCCCGTCGGAGCAGATAAGGAAGCGGTCGCCCGGTCTGCAGGGAACCTCACCCACCTGCGGGTTCACGAACTGGTTCCCCGCACCAAGCGCCTTTTGCAGACGGTTTTTCGCAGGGTGCATCCGCGCCTCCAGTTCCCCGATCTGACCGGTACGCCTGAGCCATCCGACATGAGTGTCGTCGTTGGTGAGTTGGATGATTCCGTCATCCTTTGGCAGGTGGTAGATGCGGGTGTCGCCGATGTGGGCGAAATGCATCGTGCTTCCCGAGAACCAGCAGAGACTCAGCGTCGCCCCCATGCCGCGGCATTCTTCGTAGCTCTCGCCCAGATATTCGAGGGCCTTGTTGATTTCGGCGAAGAGCGATTCAAAGGCTGAATTGTACCCGATCGGTCGTCCCTCGCCGCGCAGGCCGAGCAGGGGAGGGAACCTCCTGGTGATCTTCTCGACGGTGATGCGACTGGCAAACTCCCCTGCCTTGGCTCCCCCCATCCCGTCGCTGACGGCAAAGAGAAGGTCGGCCGGCCCCGTGGAGGCGGCGCCGACGCGTCCCAGATGGTGAACCTCGCGAGCGTCGATGGAGAGACCCAGGAAGGCATCCTCGTTGTTAGGGCGGACGGGGCCCTGCTCGGAGCATCCCGACCAGGCGAGCCGGCACGTTTCAAGCCGTGCCGTGGCGACCGCGCGCGCGGCCTTTTCCTCCTCCAGCAGGGTGGCGAACTCAAAGTCGATCAGGCAGAAGCGGCCGTCCTGCTGGCGGTAGGTGACATTGCGGAGGTCGGCATCGTCATGGCGGACGCCGTAGTGCTCGAGTTCGGCAAAGAGCCCCTTGCAGCGCTCGGGATCGAGTCGGTCGACGCGCGAGCCGCAGTTGGTGGTGACGAGAACGAGTTTTTCCGGATCGGCAGAGATTAGCCTAGGGACAAAACCGCATCCGGCCTTTTCAAGGTAGCGCAGGACGCGGACCTCGTTGGTGAAGCGTTCCCCCGCCTTGGGGCCGTGGAAAGCCTTGCGGACACTCCCGTCAAAGCAGACCTGAACGGTGGCGCGCTGGGTATCCTTGACGGTGAGCATGGAGTTCTTTTGAAGAGAGAGAGGACTCGCCCCTCTGGCAAGCAGAGAAAAAGGGCTCCTCCATGTCGAGCGTCGAGGGCCGAGAGACGAGGGCTTGGCTGCAGAGGGGGCAGGTCAGGGCACGGGTGTTGGAGCGATTTCTCAGCTTCCCAACGCTCGACGCTAGACTCTTGACACTCGACTTCTGCGGCATTGCCGCAGAAATCTCCAGTCTGGCACCAAAGTTGCTTGATCCTAAGAAAGCCGACTCTACAGTCGGTAAGCCCAGCTGCGCCGTCGGTCCGGACGGGGTTGCCTGATCAAAAAACGACAGACGGACACACCACAAACACCCCACATCATGGCCAAGTACAAACTCGAATACATCTGGCTCGACGGTTACGAGCCGGTTCCCAACCTCCGCAGCAAGACCACCATCAAGGAGTTCTCCAAGGCTCCCACGCTGAAGGATCTCCCGATGTGGGGATTTGACGGCAGCTCGACCCGTCAGGCCGAGGGCCGCAGCTCCGATTGCCTGCTCAAGCCCGTCGCCAGCTACGTCGACCCGACCCGCGAGAACGGCTACCTCGTCATGTGCGAGGTGCTGCTCCCCAACGGCAAGCCGCACCCGACCAACGCCCGCGCCACCATCGTCGACGATCCCGACACCTGGTTCGGTTTCGAGCAGGAATACTTCCTCTACAAGGACGGCGCACCCCTCGGTTTCCCCAAGGGAGGCTGGCCCAGCGAGCCCCAGGGCAAGTTCTATTGCGGTGTCGGCTACGCCGCCGTCGGTGACATCGCCCGCGAGATCGTCGAGGAGCACCTCGACATCTGCCTCGAGATGGGCATCAACCACGAGGGCATCAATGCCGAGGTGGCCAAGGGTCAGTGGGAGTTCCAGATCTTCGGCAAGGGCTCCAAGAAGGCCGCCGACGAGGTCTGGCTCGCCCGCTACATCCTCATGCGCGTCTGCGAGAAGTACGGCGTCGACGTCGAGTTCCATTGCAAGCCGCTCGGCAAGGACATGGACTGGAACGGCTCCGGCATGCACACCAACTTCTCCACCAAGTTCATGCGCGAGAAGGGTGGCAAGAAGTACTTCGAGAAGCTCATGGCGGCCTTCGACAAGCACAAGGACGAGCACATCGCCGTCTACGGCCCTGACAACCACTTCCGTCTGACCGGCCTCCACGAGACCCAGTCGATCGACAAGTTCAGCTACGGAGTGGCCGATCGCGGTGCCTCGATCCGTGTCCCTCACAGCTTCGTGAACAACGAGTACAAGGGCTACCTCGAGGATCGTCGTCCGAACTCCCAGGGCGACCCCTACAAGATCGCCAGCCGCGTGCTTCAGACCATCAAGACCGTCCCGACCAAGTAAGTCCGGCCAGTTTTCCCACTCAGGCGCCGTCCCCGAAAGGGGGCGGCGCTTCTGTTTTTGGCAACAAAGCGTGAAGCCGGCACGACGCATGCGGAAAGTGGCCGCCAGAAGATCCCTTCCATCCCCCTCTTTCTCACGCACCCTTCAAAATTCATCCTTGCTGACCGCTTTGGGCGGGCTATTCTTCCCGACCGCGCATCAAACATTTGCCGTCGGTCCTTGGGTGATCTGCACTTGCCGTTCACCGAAACGCGCCAAGGGAAACCCGGCAACGAGAACCATCAGACACCATGCCTATCCGCCTCGGTCGCTTCGAAATGCCGAAGACCCTCGTCAGGAACGAGAAAACCGCCACTGAAACCTACGCACAGTTCGTCGCCGAGCCCTTTGAGGCCGGCTACGGCCACACCATCGGCAACTCGCTGCGCCGCACCCTCCTCTCCTCGCTTGAGGGGGCAGCCATCACCTCCGTCAAGATCGAGGGCGCACCCCATGAGTTCACCGCCATCCCGGGCGTCGTTGAGGATGTTGTGGAGATCATCCTCAACCTCAAGAAGGTCAAGTTCAAGGCTCACGACCATGAACCCCGCAACCTGACCCTCTCGGTCAACAAGCAGGGCGCCGTCACTGCCGGCGACATCCAGTCGACAGCCCAGTGCGAGGTCCTTAACCCCGAGCAGCACATCTGCACGCTCGACAAGAAGATGAAGTTCGATGCCGAGTTCGAGGTCAAGGTCGGCCGCGGATTCGCGACCGGCGACGAGAACAAGGCCGCCGACAAGCCGATCGGCGTCATCGCCATCGACTCCATCTTCTCGCCCGTCACCAAGGTCAAGTACGCCGTCGAGCAGACCCGCGTCGGCCAGCGCACCGACTACGACAAGCTCATCCTGGATATCTGGACCGACGGACGCCTCACCCCTGACGAGGCCCTCCTCCAGTCCGCCGCAATCCTCCGTCACCACCTTGATGTCTTCGTCAATTTCGACGACACCCAGGTCGAGTTCGATGAGACCCCTGTCGAGGTCAGCCAGGAGAACAGCCGCCTCAAGAAGCTACTCGCCATGAGCGTCAACGAGATCGAGCTCTCTGTCCGCGCCGCGAACTGCCTCAACAACGCCAACATCACCACCGTCGGACAACTCGCCCTCAAGAGTGAGGCCGAGATGCTCAAGTACCGCAACTTCGGCAAGAAGTCGCTGAATGAGATCAAGGACAAGCTCGTACAGCTCGGCCTCGGCCTCGGCATGAAGTTCGAGCCCGGACTCGTGGATTCCACGGTGCCCGTCGCAGAATAAGCCACAATAGAAAGACCGACACGCCATGCGTCACCGTAAAAAAACCGTTAAGCTCGGCAGGAGCCAGGCCCATCGTGATTCGCTCCTCGCAAACCAGGTCTGCAGCCTGATCGAGCATCGCCGTATCAAGACCACCCTCGCCAAGGCCAAGGCAGTGAAGCCTCTCGCCGAGCGGATGCTCACTCTGGGCAAGAAGGGGGACCTGCACGCCCGCCGCATTGCGATCTCCTACCTCAAGCACAAGGATATCGTGAAGAAACTCTTCACCGAGATAGCTCCCGCCGCCGCCGACCGCAAGGGAGGCTACACCAGGATCGTGAAGCTCGGAGCCCGTCTCAGCGACAGCGCACCAATGGCTTATCTCGAGTGGGTTGACTACGCCCCGGAGCTCAAGAAGGAGGAACCTTCAGCTGAGAAGCCTGCCAAGGCGGCAAAGAAGGCCCCCAAGGGCGAAGGCGAGGAGAAGCCCAAGAAGAAGGCCGCTCCCAAGAAGGCTAAGGAAGAGAAGGGCGAATAACCCGACTCCCCATCACTCAACGAAAAGCCCCGGAGAAATCCGGGGCTTTTTTGTTGCTCACTTCAGTCCTGCGCTTGTGTGTCAGGCCGTTGCTCCGTATTGGAGCCAAAGCTCTCCCCGTCCACTAGCCAATACATGGGTTGCTCGAGCACAAAAAAACCCACGGTTCTCACCGTGGGTTTTTTCTTAAAGATTATAGGAAGTGCTCAGAAACCCATCGGGCGAGCCTTCGCCTTGGCGGCACCCTTCTTCAGGGAACCGGAGTGGGCCTCGATGAAATCACGCACCGCGCGAACCACAACATCACTCAGTGTGACATCAGCATGATCAGCAATCGCTTGCAGCATATCTTTTTCGTCCGTGGGAATGCGGACTGTCATGATCCCATCGCGTCGTTTAGGCATCCGAGAAAAGTACGTGAATGGAACGAATGATCAACAAAAAGCACCAAATAAATTAAATTAATAACATATCGATTTCTAATAAATAAACAAAAGATAACAATGAGATATTAAGGCTTATTAGAAACGGGTGATGCTGGTGCACTGGGGTCTTCTTTTTCTAAAAAGATCGATTCAGGCTTTTCCGAATCCTTGGACCTTGTTATTCCTCCAGCATGAAACACATCATTCTGTCGGGCGGCCTCGTAACCCTCATCAGCGAGGAAACATCTTCCCGGTCCATACCGATGGTCGGGATCGGCGGCAAGCCGGTTCTCCAGTACACGGTGATGATTTAGCCCCGCAGTTCGTGTCCGTAGCAGTTATCACAGGGGCCGCTGGCCTCGTTGGATCGGAAGCCTGCAGAAGGTTTGCTTCAGAGGGGCTGGATGTTGTCGGTATTGATAACGATATGAGATCTTATTTCTTTGGAAGTGAGGCCTCCACCCGGTCGATTCGTGAAGAATTGGAGCTAAAAATACCGGGATACACCCATCACTCCATCGACATCCGTGATGTCGGTGCGGTCGAGGCCCTTTTTTCGGGTTTAGGATCGAATGTTTCCGTAGTGATCCATACAGCGGCGCAACCATCCCATGATTGGGCCGCACGGGAGCCGCTGACCGACTTTGGCGTCAATGCCAACGGGACGCTCAATCTTCTGGAGTCTACGCGTCTGCATGCCCCTGAAGCTGTCTTTATTTTCACCAGTACCAACAAGGTTTACGGGGATACACCCAATGCCCTCCCCTTGTTGGAGCAGGAGACGCGCTATGAATTAAGTCACGATCACCGCTACCATGTAGGAATCGACGAGAGCATGCCGATTGATCAGACAAAGCACAGTCTCTTTGGGGCAAGTAAGGTGGCGGCTGATGTGCTTGTTCAGGAATACGGACGCTACTTTGGCATCAGGACGGCGGCTTTTCGCGGTGGCTGTCTCACAGGCCCATCCCATGCCGGGGCGGAGTTGCATGGCTTTCTCTCTTATCTCATGAAGTGCGCTGTTTCCGGAAAGCCTTATCGGGTATTTGGCTACAAGGGCAAGCAGGTCCGCGACAATATTCACAGCCACGACCTAGTCGAGGCCTTCCTCCACTTTTTCCGGAATCCACGCTCCGGAGAGGTTTACAATATCGGAGGCGGCCGTCATTCCAACTGTTCCATGCTGGAAGCCATCACCCTCTGCCAGGAAATCAGCGGCAACAGGATGGATTGGAGCTACGTCGAGGAGAACCGCATAGGCGATCATCTCTGGTGGATCAGTGACGTAAGAAAGTTCAAGGCGCACTACCCCGGCTGGGACTATCGTTACGACCTGCGTGGCATCCTTCAGGAAATCCACGCATCCTGCATTGGATAATCGAGGCTACCCTGTCGCAAGACCGTTTTTTCCTCATGAGGATCCTGATTACCGGAGTTTGCGGCTTTGTCGGGAGCGAGATTGCCAGAGGGCTGCTTGCCTCCTTGGAGGGTGCGACTATCTGGGGGATCGACAACTTTTCCCGTGCCGGAAGCCGCCTCAATGAGGCACCGCTGCTGGCCCTGGGAGTCCGACTGATCGAGGGGGACATCCGCAATTCGGAAGACCTCGCCAAAGTCCCCTCCGTTGATTGGGTGCTCGATGCAGCGGCCAATCCCAGCGTTATGGCCGGAGTCCAAGGGGCGACCAGTTCCTATGAACTGCTGGATCATAACCTGATCGGCACCATCCGCCTGCTCGAGTTCTGCAAGCAGCACGGGGCTGGGTTTCTCCTGCTCAGTACCAGCCGCGTCTATTCCATCCCGCCGTTGGCGGCGCTCCCGGTAGAAGTCCACAACAAAGCCTACCGCCCCGTCTTTGATGATTCTCCCTCATTTCAGGTTGAATTGCCCGTCCGTTGCTTCGCATCCGTTGCGGCAGGTTTCAAGTTTGACGGCACTTGCCTCCCGGCAAGCGGTGCCGCCCTTGGGGCTGCGACAGAATCGCAGTCTTCCGCGCCCGTTCCCACGGGCTTGGTTCATCCTTCAGGCATCTCACCCCAGCAGTCGACCCTAGACCCTCGACCTGCTCTAAGCCCTTTAGGGCTTACAGAGCAGTTTTCGACCGAGCCACCGCTTTCCCTCTATGGCACCTCCAAAAGAGCCTCCGAGATGCTCGCCTTGGAGTATGGGGCGGCCTTCGGTTTTCCGGTCTGGATCAATCGTTGCGGGGTCATGGCGGGAGCCGGACAGTTTGGTAAAGCCGACCAGGGCATCTTCAGCTTCTGGATTCACCGATGGGCCCGTGGACTGCCGCTCCGCTACATCGGATTTGGAGGAAAGGGGCATCAGGTCAGGGACTGCCTGCATCCTCGCGACTTAATCGGTCTGCTGGTCCGCCAGATGGAGAGCCCTTCCGCAGCCGCACCCAGGACGATCAACCTTTCAGGCGGCCTGCAGAGTGCCATGTCCCTAGCCGGGTTAAGTGCTTGGTGCGGAGAGCGACTTGGTGCGCATCTGGTGGATTCCGATGAGACTCCCAGACCCTTCGACCTCCCATGGGTCGTCCTTGATAGTACCCGTGCCCTTGAAGCGTGGGGTTGGAAACCCGAGACATCCGTCGACTCGATCCTGGAGGAAATCACCCGCAACGCCCTCGCTCACCCGCATTGGCTCGAGATCACTGGCGGGTAGAATGCACGACGCTTTCCGATCGATAACTCACAAGATCATGGGCATACAATCACAGAAAACCACGACACGGGACGGGCTCTTTGCTGTTCTTGGGAGACAGCCTCTTGTCCATCAATTGGTGGCCCTGTCGGGAGTCTATAAGTTGGCTAACTTTGTTTTCGGGAAATTTCCGATCACCAAAACACTGGGTAAAAGCGGGATCAAGGTCCGCATTGATACGGTGGCGGGTTTTGCCCTTGCCGAGGAAATGCTTGGTCAGAGCGGCTACCTTGCTTCTTTGGAGGGATTTCAGGTCACTACCTTCGTTGATCTTGGATGTAATGTTGGGTGGTTTCCCTGCCTTATCTCAGCAATTCAGGGTGACCGGAGCGTTCTGGGGCTCATGGTTGACGGTGACCCCAAGATGGTTGAGTCATCAAGATGGCATCTGGAGAAAAACTCACTCATGAATTGCGAAGTTCTTCATGGGGCTGCGGGATGTGCAGAAGGAATCTCCGAGATCACGTTTCATATCAACCCCTCAAATACCCAATCATCACTCAAGGCGTTAGGGGCCCATCACCCCTTTCCGCTTAAAGGAAAAATCCGCGAGGTTACGGTCCCGTGCATCGTGGTTGCCTCGGAATGGGAAAAGAGGCATGGCGACCGCCTCATCGATTGCCTCAAGGTCGACATAGAGGGCGCCGAGCTCGACTTTATGAAATCCGAGATGGAATTCATCGCCAAGCAGGTCCGTCGTATCGTCTGCGAGTGGCATGAGTGGCATGTGTCCCTCGATGAGATCACCCGGCATCTGGAGGCAAATGGATTCCGTTTACATTCCATTGTGGAGCAGGATGAGAAGGGTGGAGTGGTTGTTTTTGATAACAAACGGATTTTGGGGGCAGGATAAAAGAGCGGGCCATGAATCCCTTCGTTTCAGTCTGCATCCCGGTACACAAGAGAACTTCCTACCTCCGGGAAACTGTTCAGAAAGTCCTGTCGCAGACATTCGGGGATTGGGAGCTTGTGATCGGGCTCAATGTTTCCGAGGAAGTTTTACGGCTTATCCGTGAGGATCTTCGGGAGGAACTCAGTGACCCTAGGGTTCGGATCATCACCGATGCAGCTCCAAAGAACATGGCTGAGAACTGGAACGCCACCATCACAGAGTCCAAGGGAGAATTTATCAAATTACTCTGCTACGATGATCTTCCCCGCCCCGATTCCTTGGAGCGTCAGGTCAAGGCACTGCAAGAGTACCCCGGGGTGGTGTTGGCCTCTGGGGCCCGCACGATTATCAACAGCAAGGGAAAGGTACTCTTCACCCGCAGTGGCATAAAAAAAACCGGGATTTATGCCGGGCGTAAAATGATACGACGCTGCATCATGGCTGGGACCAATATCATCGGGGATCCCGTCAATGTCATGTGGAGGCGTTCCGCCATGGAGAAGGTGGGGCTCTTTGATCCGTCGGTCGTCTACTGCACGGATATTGAGTACTGGCTACGCCTTCTTAGTGTGGGTGATCTCTACTATGATGCTGAACCAACGGGATATTACCGCATTCACGGAAGTGCCGCAGCGACGGGATTGGCTGGAGTCACCGTTCAGGATTTTGTGCATACGGCAAAACTTCAGGCCGATCGAGGAAGTATTACGCTGAACGCCATGGATCTTCGGGTCATCGCGTGGAAATCCCACTTTCAGAGCAGGCTGAGGCAATATCTCTACCGTCTGCTCGGTTAAAAGCCCCACAATCGGCAATTTAAAAAATCATGTCATCACTTCCTCCCTCAAACGAGCGGCACTCCAATCCGCTGACTCTGATCGCGGCTCTCCTGCTACTCGGTTGCCTTGCCCACGCCATATGGGCTTTCTCAATCGGTTGGAATAACACCATCAACGACCATCATTCCTTCCGTCAGAGTCAGACAGCCATCACGGCCTATTACTTGAAGGACAAGCCCTTCAAATTGGCTTATGAAACGCCGGTGCTGGGGAAACCATGGTCTGTTCCTCTGGAGATGCCATTTTACCAACTGGCGGCGGCCCGTCTCTCGAGCGCAGTCCATGTTCCTCTAGATCAAGCCGGTCGGGGCGTCGCGGCGTCCTGCTATCTCCTGCTCCTTGTTCCCGTGTATTTTCTCCTTAGGGAATTCCGCGTGTCTCGTCCCCATGCGCTACTTGCGCTTTGCATCCTGCTGGTCAGTCCCTTCTATCTTTTTTGGTCCCGCGCATTCCTGATCGAGTCCTCGGTTCTCCTTCTCTGTTTTTGCTATCTGACTTGCGTGATCGCGGGCATCAACAGGAAGTTGCGTCTTCTGCTGGCTTTGGCGGTCGTGTTTGGAATAGCCGCGGGGTTGGCAAAGGTGACCACGTGGCTTCCCTTCCTGCTAATTGGTTCTCTGTGGACGATCAGGGATTGGGTGAGGTGGCCGTTTCCAAAAATTTTCGGGGCCGATCTTCGGAACCGCCTGCTCGTGCTACTGGCTGTTTCTGGAATCCCGTTCCTAACAGCATTGGCATGGGTCAAGTACATGGAACTTCATAAAAAACTAAACCCCCTCGCCTTGAACAGCCCGGCATTCAGCACGTCTTGGAATTTTGGAACCTTGGAGCAGAAGCTTTCCCCGATCGTCTGGACCCAGATTCTATCACGTGCTTACACGCTGTTCGGATTGCCCTTGCAGGGGTGGTTGATTCTCACGGCGTCCATCGTGGCCGTCATGGTGACCAAAAAGCGTCGCGCTGAGGCAGCCATCGCACTGGCACTGTACCTGCTCTACCCCATCATTTTCACCAACCTTCACTTCATCCACGACTATTACATGTACGCCAACGGACTCTTCCTTGTGGTGTTTGTTGGATTTGCCATGATCGCCCTGTTGGAAACGGACACCGTAAGGTCAAGGATCTGCGGATGGCTCTTGCTTGCGTTTGTTCTCTTCAGCGGCTTCTCCGGATATGCGGCGCTTTTCAGGCCTATTCAGGAAATGCCCAATTCCGAGATCCTGCAGGTCACAGACTACCTCCAGAAGAAAACCCCGGAGGACTCAGTCCTGATAATCCTCGGCGCGGATTGGAATCCCCTGGTTGCTTATTATAGCAATCGCAGGGCACTCATGATTCCCGACTGGTCGAACCTTACTGAATTTCAGGTCAAACAAGCCTTGGAAAACTTGCAGGGAGAAAAGATCGGCGCCCTTTTGGTCTGCGGGCCTTCCCATTACCCAGCGGAGAAACTCCTCCTGCAGGCAAAAGCAGCCGGTCTGGATTTCCCGATCCTGCAGTGCGGACAATTGCCGCTTAGATAAACTTTGCTAATCCGCCTTCCGGTAATCCCCCCTGCTGAAATAGCGTTCTAGCCAGACATACAGGCATATGAAGAGATAGCGGCTGCCCATTTCCTTGATCTTGAGCTTGGCAACCCCGTGGCGTCTGTTGCGCCAGGTGATCGGGATCTTGGTGAAGGAGTAGCCGCGTACGATGGCCTTCAGGGGAAGCTCCACGGTAAGATTGAAATGAGGGGAGAGGAAGGGGCGGCATCCCTCGATGACCTCACGGCGGTAGGCCTTAAAGGCATTGGTGGTGTCATTCAGTCCATGCTGAAAGAGGATCCGAATGAAGGTGTTTGCCATGCGGTTCAATGCATATTTCACGGCAGGATAATCGATCGTCCCTCCTCCGCGAAGGAAGCGGCTGCCGAAGACGCAGTCATATCCCTCGTTCAGCTTCTCCCAGTAACGGACGACATCGCGGCAGTCATCGGATTCGTCGGCCATCATGATGACGACGGCGTCACCCTTCATCTCATCAAGTCCCCTGATGATGGCGCGACCGAAGCCATGGGGACCCATGTTTTGCACGGGAAGGAGTTGCGGCATCGCGGCAGATTCCTTCTGGAGCAACTCCCACGTCTTGTCCGTGGAGCCGTCATCGACCACAATGATTTCATGGGGAATCCCGCGTAGGGAAAGCTCCAGGTGGAGATGCTCAACGGTGGAGGCGATGGCTCCCTCTTCGTCCCTTGCCGGGATGACGATGCTGAGAAGGGAGAGGGGTGCGGTCATTGTCAGGAAATGAACCCGGCTCTTCTCATCTACGAGGAAGAAGACGCTGCCTCTGAAGAGGATGTCCTGCCGATCACATAAAGCGGGCGCTGTTTGCCCTGAAAATAAATACGGCAGACATATTCCCCTACAATGGCGGTGGCGATGAGATTGGCCCCACCCAACATGAAGATAAGGGTGATGACGGAGCGCCAGCCGATGACACCGGTGTCACCGGTAACGAACATCATGATGTAGGACTGGAGGAGATAGGCTCCACCCAGCAGGAATACCAGAACACCGAGGTAAAAGGCTAGGCGGATGGGTACCTTGGAGTATCCGAAGAGGCCGTCGAGTGCCCCCTCTATCCTCCTAGCAACGCTGTAGCTGGTCGTTCCGGCATGACGTTCCGGACGATCATAGGGGATGCCGATCTGTTTGAATCCCACCCAGCTTCTCATGCCGCGGATGAGGCGATCCCGTTCCGGCATCTCGGCGATCAGCTTGCCGACGCGGCGACTGACCAACCCGAACTCCCCGGCATCCAGGGGGATGGGGCGCTCTGAGATGGCGTTGAAGAGTCGGTAGAATGTCCCGAAGCAAACGCGAAGCCAGAGGGGCTCCTTCCGGTTCTTGCGGATCCCGTAAACCACGTCGTAACCATCGCGGAATTTCTCGAGGAATGAGGAAATCAGCTCCGGCGGATCCTGCAGATCGGCATCCAGGAAGATCATGGCATCCCCCGAAGCGTGTGCCATGCCCGCCGAGATGGCCGCTTGATGGCCGAAGTTCCGCGAAAGCTGGACCAACTTCCAGCTGAGGGTGGCAGTGGAGGGAAGTCGCTCAATCAATGCCGCCGTGTTGTCCGTGCTGCCGTCATCCACAAACACGGCTTCGAACTGATAAGCTGCGAGTTTTTCCGTTACGTCCGTCAGTCGCGTCCAGAGGGATGGAACTCCCTCGGATTCATTGAGCATGGGGATGACAAGGGAGACGAGCATCGGTGAAGAAAACTTGTAGTTTTGATCAGCAGAGATGACAAGCCCAAGGGGAGAGAATGGGTTTTCACCGACAAATGCATTGAAGCGATCGGGGAAAGCGCGTTTAAGAGAACAGCTTCCACTTTTTTATGAGTTCAAAAAACGCACCGTTGTCAGAAAAGAGGCATTCACAATCCGAGAGGATGGCGCTCCGGACGCTGATCGTATTGTTTATCCTGCTTTCAGTTGTCTGGCTCTTGGCACCCATCTCGCGGGAGGAGGGCTTTGCCGATACAGCCCGCTACCCTGATGTCTTCAGGGGGTTGCTCGCTCACGGGCCCTCATGGTGGACGCCCAATTACATGCTCGGACAGCATCTGAGCACCATGTATGTGGCGGGCCTGAGCATCGGCTTGCTCTCGCTCGGGGTGAAGTGTCTCGGCTTTCTACTTGGTGCCATGGCCTCCTTTAAGATGGTGGTGGTCCTGTTTGCCGCCGGCTCACTGGTCGCCATGTATGCCCTGATCCGGAGTATGGGTGGATCCAGGCTCATGGGTATCGTTGGGGCGGGATTCTATCTCCTGATACCCGTCATGGTCGTGAGGGGGCCCGTCTACGAGCACTTTGGACAGTTCATGACATTCATTTTCACCCCCTTGCTCTTCCGGGGGATCATAGCCGTTGCCGAGAAGCGTTCCCCTGCCGAGATCGTCCTGCTGGGTATCGCCTCAGCAGGTTTGGCTCTGAGTTACGCCAAGATTGCGGTCATCATGGCCCCGATCCTGGCGCTCTGGGCGTGGGCGGTTCTGAAGGATCGTGGGGACTGGCAGTCGCTGATCAGTGCCTACGTGATGTCACTGGGAGTGGCCATGCTTTGCGGGTTGGTGCCCCTGCTGCCCGGGGCAAAGGAATTCGCGAATGCCGCGGGGTTCCTCTTCGACCCGCTGGAGGGATGGAAATCCCACTATTCATTCAAGACGGCATTGGCACTCATTGATCCCAGCAACTACCTCCTCACCGGACTGGGGCCTGACTACGAGTCCGATTCGGCATTCTTCCATATGGGAGTCATCCCGCTCCTTTTTCTTTCACTGGGATTGTCATTGCCCGGTTTGGTCGAATGGCGGAAGTCGAAGGTTGGTTTCTGGTTCCTGATCCTGAATGCATCCTGGCTGATCGGACTTTGGTTCTCAGCGGGACCTTCCGGCATCCTTGGCGGTCACCTTGATCTACTAAAGCACGGTCAGCAGATGAATGATTCGAATATCCCCCTTGCATGGCTATCACTGGTCTGGCTCGGTTGGGTGGCATGGCTCACTGCTAGGGCACTCTTTAAAGAACGGGTCGCGCCAGCGTTGCTCGCAACGGCGCTCTTTCTCGCGCTTCCCATTTTTCATGTCGCGGAGCTTCTCTTCACGATGTTCCGGGACATCCGGGCCCCGGAGTCATTCTTCTCCACAACGGGTTTTTGCTGTTTGGCAGCGGCGTCGGCTTTGGTCTCCGGAGAAATCTTCTCTCGGTTTATCCCGAAGGGGCGGGCTATGGCACTGGCGGCGGCGGCGCTTGCCATCATGCTCTTTCAGTTGCTCTCGATGTCGCAGATCTACACCTCGCGACTCTTGCCGAACGATCTCTGGAAGGACTATTCGGCCACTTGTGAGTTTCTAAAATCAGCTCCGATCGAGGGGCGTGTGCATCCCCTGAGCGGCCGGTATTTTTACCTCACGCTCCCACAGCAGGCCGGTCGCATGGTGGATACAGAGGCATCTGGCCGTCACTTTCAGCTCAAGTGGGTCCGTCATCTGGAGGCCGCTGGCAATGCCTCGGGCGACACTCTCAGAAGCTATCTGAATCTGGCCGGTGTCGCCTACATCCTGCTCGACAAGGAGGATCCCTTCTCTCCAAAGCAGATGCAGGATTTCTTCCGTTCGATCTACCCGGTAGTCTTCGAGAATCGCTATTTCGCGGTACTAGCCAATCCGGGCACGCTCTATCCGGCCTTTCTGGCACATGATTTTGTCTCCTTGCCATCCGACAGCTACGCCATGGCGCCCGCCGCCCTTCAACTCATGCCTAAGAACCTGATCACCGTGGAGACGGCCCAACCCGCGAACGGTGTTCCCGGATTTGCCGGACTGGCCAACGGTACCAATCAGATTGCCCTACTCCCGCAGTATCAGAGTCAGAACGGGCAACCTTTCGCCCGGGCACCGCTCGTCGGCAACCGCATGGACGACTACCAGCGGATGAACTATCAGCTTCCGCCAACGGTTTCCGGATGGCTGGTCGTGTCCGAGGCGTATCATCCCGACTGGACCGTGACGATCGACGGAAAGCCGGCCGAGGTGCATCGTGCCGAGGCCGCACTACTCTCCACCTACGTCCCACTCGGCTCCCATGAAGTCGTCTTCCAGTTCAAGGCTCCCGGCTGGTATTCCCTCTGCCTCGGTCTCGGCGCGATCAGCTGGATCGTGGCGCTCGCTTCACTCTTCTACCTTCCCTCCAAGTGGGCCCCAGCTCCGTGGCGGCAGTGGTGGATGGGGAACAGGAGTTGAAGTGGAACGTTGAACATGAAGCGGGTGGAGAGAAGTAAATAAACGATCACTCACACTGCTCATGGAGCCGACCTTTGATGGTTCCCTTGGAATGAAAGATCGCGTGGAGATCTCTGTTTCCCCTTCAAAAAAATCACTACATCAACTGGGCGCCCATTTCGGCCAACGGTGATCTCTCGCCTTTCGTGAGTGAAATGTGGGCGGTGAGTCTGTGACCACGCATGCGGTTGCGGGTGTGGACGAGGCCGTTGGAGCGGCGGTCGACATAGGGGTTGTCGATCTGGGCCGGGTCGCCGACCATGACGAGCTTGGACCCGCGTGACATGCGGGTGACGACGGTCTTGGCCTCGAGCGGGGTGAGTTGCTGGGCCTCGTCGAGGACGAAGAATCGGTTCGGGATGGAGCGGCCGCGGATATAGCAGAGGGCCTCGATCTCCAGGAGGCCTCGCTGCATGAGTTGCTCGTAGGGTTTGACCGGCTTTTGCTGCCCGGGCGCTCCAGCGTGTTCCTGCTGTTGCTGAGCCTGCTTCTTCTGCTTCTTGCGCTCGGAGGCATGCTGTCCGTTCTCACTGCGTTGCGGATTGGTGGGGAGAAGCACCTCGAAGGCGTCGTAGATGGACTGGAGCCAGGGGTGGAGCTTCTCCTCCAGGGTGCCGGGGAGGAATCCGAGCGTGTCTCCCATGGCGACCACGGGGCGGCTGACGGTCATGCCGTTGTACGCTTTCTGCCCGGTGAGGTAGAGCCCCGCGCCGACGGCGGTGAGGGTTTTTCCGGTTCCGGCCTGGCCGTAGCAGGTGATGAGCGAGATCTCGGGATCGAGGAGGGCGTCGAGGAAACAGAGCTGGCCGAGGTTCGCAGGGCGGAGCTCGATGCCGCGCGGCATCTGGAGCGTCGTGGGAACCTTGAGTCGCTGGAAGTGTCCGCCTCCCATATGGCGGGCGGGCATGAGCTTCTGCTCGGAAGCGGCAAGGAGGACGTATTCGTTGATCTCGAGTTCACCGGTGCGACTCTCCTCGAGATCGATGCTCAGCGAACTGCCGAAGCGCTGGAGTTCATGGGCCTCGACGATGAGTCGACGGATCTCACCCTCTTCCGCATCCTCGGCGGACACCTTGTCGTTGAGGTAGTCCTGACAGGAGATGCCGAGTGCCATGGCCTTCAACTGCATGTTCAGATCTTTGGTGACGAGGATGCAGGGAGTGCCCCCTTCCTTCTCCTGAACTGCGAGGCATGCGGCCATGATCTTGTGATCGGCGGCATCACGGTCGGCGAAGATCTTCGAGAAGCGGCGCATGGCCGGAGAGAGCTTCTCCCGGCGCAGGGCGTCGTTCATGAAAATACGGACGGAGCCTCCGCCGGCGGTCTTGACCCCCCGGGTCACCTTCTTGGTCTCGTGGTCGAAGATCTGGGTCAGGAAGCGGTGGACGGTGCGGGCGTTCGCGCCACGCTCGGTCTGCTCATTCTTGAAGCGGTCAAGCTCGCAGAGGACTTCGACGGGGATGAAGAGGTGGTTGTTGTCGAAGCGGTTGAGGCAGTGCGGGTCGTGCAGGAGAACGTTGGTATCGAGCACGAAGTTCTTCACCTGTCCGGCGACCATTCCCCGACCGGCCGGCATGGGACTGGGGAAGAAGAGGTTCTGTTCCTCGGAGGTTTCAAGCTGGGCTGTTCGGTGCATGGCGTGGGTCACGTGGTGAGATTGGTGAGACTGCTTCATGATCCCCTCCCGGGGAGTTGTCGAAAGGGGCGTGGTCCACGCGAATGAGGGAGCTGTGAAGACAAAGAAGAGACGCCGGCGAGCCCTGCCGGAATTTGAAACCACACCGAATCGCGATGGCGATGGGTCCGAATCAAGATGAGCGGATATTCACAGGATATTCACACGCTTCACAACAGAAAAAACATGGCATTTTCGCCATGTGACGCAAGTGTCCCAAGGAAAAGGTAAAAAGCAAAAGGGAAGGTGAAATTGGTGCGAACTATCCACGAGCCTTTTAGACTCCAGTCTAAAAGGCTCTTCCCCGCCCCTGCGTTTTCTCAACCCATGACGCTGACGACCCAACCAACGGTGGCTCCGTAGAGCATGTGGGCTGCCAGTTGGGCCAACCCTGTTTCCAACCCTTTCTCGTGATAGCCCGCAACGGGGTGGTGTTCCATGATTATGATGCTCACGAGCAGCATGATGATCACTCCGTGCAGGCTGCCAAGGAGAAGCCCCGTCATGGTGTTGAGGGGAAGGTGTGAGAGTTTCAGGAAGCCCGCATACAGAAAGGCGAAGAGGATGCCCATGCCGAGATGAAGGACTAACCCGTTCCCGAAAACCCGCTCTCTCCTGCCGGTCATGAGTGCCCCGACGGCACGTATCACATCAATCTTGCCCCACTCCATCCAGCGCGGAAGGAGCAGGAAGCAGGTCATCACGGCGGTTCCGGAAAGACCCCCCATCAGCAAGGGAAACCATGACTTCATGAATCACGCTACGGCCGGATATGCTCCGCGCAAGGAAGAGAGGTCTACGCATTCCCCGTATCTTCTCACGCTGTTTAGCCTTCAGTCTGGGGACTTCAGCCTTTACTCTCACCCGATGCATTCTTTCCGCTATGTCGATGGCTCGCTCACGTGCGAGGGGGTTGATCTCGATTCCGTGGCTTCCGAGGTGGGGACTCCCGCCTATGTCTATTCGGCCGAATCGATCCGGAACAATTACCGCCGCCTCGACGAGGCTCTCGGGCCGCTCGGCGACCGGATGATCTGCTACGCCATGAAGGCGAACAGCAACCTCTCCGTGCTGAACCTGCTTGCAAAGGAAGGTTCGGGATTCGACATCGTCTCGGGCGGCGAACTTTTCCGGGTTCTGAAGGCCGGGGGACGCGCCGACCGCTGCACCTTTGCGGGGGTCGGCAAGACTGCGGGGGACATCGACTTCGCCCTGAGACAGGGGATTTACAGCTTTAATGTCGAGTCCGAGGAAGAACTCGAGCGGATCAACGAGATCGCCGGCAGGGCGGGCCTCATCGCCCCGATCGCCGTGCGGGTGAATCCCGACGTCGATGCCCCGACCCACAGGTACATCTCCACGGGCAAGAGCAAGAACAAGTTCGGCATCGGCCTCGATCGCGCAGTCGCCGTCTACGATCGCGCCGCCGCGTTGCCTCACATCAAGATCCGCGGGCTCCAGACCCATATCGGCTCCCAGATCCTGAAGGCCCCCCCCTTCGCCGAGGCGGTCCGCAAGCTCACGCCCCTCGTGCTGGATCTGAAGGCGAAGCACGGGTTGGAGTTCTTCAGCGTAGGCGGCGGCGTCGGAATCGTTTACCGCGGGGCGCTTGCCAGCGGCGATGCCGCCTGGTGGAAGGGGAGCGGGGAGGAGGGGGCCGGGCCCAATGGTGAGCGTCTCGCGCCCGAAGCCTACGCCGCCGAGGTGATCGAGCCACTCAAGGCTCTCGGTCTGCGCATCCTCTTCGAGCCGGGCCGCTTTATCGTCGGCAATGCCGGTGTGCTGCTCACCTCCGTCCTCTACCGCAAGTCGACCCCGACGAAGAACTTCGTGATCGTTGATGCCGGCATGAACGACTTGATCCGTCCCGCCCTCTACGAAGGGCATCATGAGATCGAGCCGCTACGCCAGCCGAAGGATACCGCGCTCGAGAAGGTCGATGTCGTCGGGCCGGTCTGCGAGAGCGGCGACTTCTTTGCCCAGGACCGCGAGATCCCCGTGCTTGCTCCCGGTGACCGGATCGCTCTGATGAGTTCCGGTGCCTACGGCTTCGTGATGGCCTCGACCTACAACGCCCGACCGCTCCTGCCCGAGGTGCTGGTGGAGGGTGACAAGGTGACGGTCGTGCGCGAGCGCCAGACGTGGGACGATCTGATCCGCGGGGAACGGATTCCCTAGGGAAGCGCTGCATAAATCGCATCGAGGCCGTCGCGATAAGAATGAGCCGCAGGGTAGTGTGCCTTGGCCCTTTTTCCTGAGTTGCCCGCTCGGACAAGAGCACTGCGGGTATTGTCGCTGCACGTCGCGCCTTGGATAACTGTCAAAGGATCAACAGTGGCCAATCATGGGATTTCATCAGCAGTTCCCTAGTAAGATAGGGATCAGTCCTTTACTATATATGGGTCAACAAACTTGATAGCCAGGCAAGTCGCTGTTGCAGGCAGGATCCCAGGTCGTATTTTGCAAGGACTGTCTCACGAGCCTTCTTCCTCATCTGATTAAAGTCCTTTGGCTGCTCCAGGACTTTGTCGAGAGTCTGGGCCAGTTGATCGGGGCGGAAAAAATCTACCAGGAGACCGTTGATGCCGTTGGTGATGACCTCCTGCACCGGCGCTGTATCCGATCCAATCACGAGCCCCTCACACGCCATTGCTTCAAGCATCGACCAGGAGAGAACGAAGGGGCGGGTCAGGTAGACATGGGCCGTGGTACACTTTAGGAGTTTCACGTAGTCGCCGTAGGGCAGGGAACCGACAAAGTGAACACGCTCTTCATCGAGCGGGAACTTTTCGAGCATCATCTTCTTATAGGATGTTCCCCCGGGAGCAGCCTTGCCATAGGCAACCCGGTCATCACCGGCAATGACCACATGGGTGTTGGGTCGCTGCTGAAGTAAAAGGTGGGCTGCCTCGATGAACTGTGGGAAGCCCCGGTAGGGCTCCATGCCACGCGTCGCGTAAGTGACGATCTCCTTGCACCCGGAGAGATTGAGATTCTTTTCCGGGAGAACGAGTTTGAGTTCCGGATCCGGTTTGAAAAATGACGTATCGATCCCTTCATGGGAAATCATAAGGCGGCTGCGGAGATGGGAAGGATATTGCTCGTACTGGAAGCGTGTCGGGCAGAGCCCCGCATCCGCGGCGGCTAGGTCGGAGAGCAGGGTTGCGTTCTTGATGCGGATACGGGCCTCATCATCCGCTGTCACGGGATCGCTCGGGTCGAAATCGCAGTCTGACCCATGGGCATGGTAATACCACTCGAAGTTCAGAGCCATCGGAGTTCTCGGAAAGAGATCCTTCAGAAAAAGCGTTGGCCCCCAACCGGCATGCCCGAAAATCAGATCCGGGAGGAACCCCTTTTGCTTCTCCGCAAGCATGGCCTCATAGGCGCCCTGTCCGTGCAGGATGGCATCTTCGAAGGGCCGGATATAATGGTGGGTTTGCGGGGAGGGTTCGCGCTTGCGCTGGTAGACGATCTTCCGCACACCGGGCATCTCCCCGTCCACGGCGGTCGTCAGGAAGCAGACCTCGTGAGCCGCATTCGAACCCAAAATCGCCGCGATGGAACGAAGTTGGGAGGGGAAGTTGGGGTGAACCAGCAGGATTCTCATGCAGTGAAAACAAAAACGGAATCTCTCCACAAAAAACAGCACCCATCGACATCCTGCTCAAACCACCGGCTTTCGACATCCATAAAAAGCCCCATTGGTAAAACGGTTTTTTGGAGAATCCTCACGCAGCTGGATACAAAGGCAGGAACGCCTGACTTCAAGGAGCCGTCGTACGAAATTGAGGCAGATGCCAGAGTTCTTTCAGGTTGCACTGGTGGAGGAGAGAGGAGAGGAGGGCGGTCGGGAACTTGCGGGTTTGGAGTCGGCGTGAGGGTTGATCCTTGGAATTGGCTGAACCCAAAAGCAAACCCGTAGTCATGGCTTAATCCGGGAAGTCACCCTCTCCAAAAAACCCTTGACGGTTGTTTATCTATACGTATACACACAGTTCTCACAGAAAAGGAAAAACAAATATCAACAACCACCGCAGCAACAACCACCGCAGCAACAACCACCGCAGCAACAACCACACTTGACCAATGAAAAAACATGCCCCAGTCAAAGCAAAGCAGCCAAAGCAGCCAAAGCAGCCAAAGCAGCCAAATCACCTGACA
>Ga0209189_1000745_pt1 | contig 25916 bp, 28 predicted proteins | sample C_130820_EF_Meta_FD_187308 | JGI IMG/M metagenome (GOLD analysis project Ga0209189, IMG submission 187308) | Freshwater microbial communities from Lake Croche, Canada to study carbon cycling - C_130820_EF_MetaG (SPAdes) (version 3) | ecosystem: Environmental > Aquatic > Freshwater > Lake... | reverse complement strand
ATAAGGTCGCAGTTCTCAACAACACGATATTAATAAATAAGTGTGATTCACACATATTTGAAATAACCCGAAAAGGCGGGAAAAAAAGGTATTATTTGAGTAAAAAAACAACAATTTGGTTTTGTTTATCCTGCGGAAGAGAATCCTATTGTGATTGCTTCGGTCCATATTATAAATCCAACTCGTTTAAATCAACATATATCGGTCAAGATTTAAATAAAGCACTCTTTGAGTTGACTTTCGAACACGAATAAAAAACAAATCGAAAAAGGATAAAAAATGGGGAAACCCCTTTTTTTATTTTTAATACATTCCAATTATTAACCTTTTATTTTTAGTATTTCCGATTTTGGTTTATTTTATTTTTTCAAATCTAATAAATCGTTCGATGGTTCCTCGCTTCATTGGTATATGGCTACCAGAATATACAGTTAAGTCTATTATGGGAGATGTTATTTTTTTTGGAGGGGTATCACCTCTTGGTGACAAGAGAATTGGATAACCTTTTGAAATTTTGTTTGTTGTTTTACTGGTTGGTTGTTTCATTTCTGGTATTTGTTTATTTGTTGTATTATATGAAACGTAAAAAAGCATTTCAATTTTTTGTCTTTTAGTATCATAACAAATTAATTATTTTAGCATATATTATTAAAGAGACAATCAACTCTTAACAGTCGTGTTATTTCTAATAAAGATGTATTACCAAAAACGATGATTTAACGAAAAAATAAAACGCGTATATTGTGAAAAAATTGAAATGCTTTTTACAAAATATAATTAAGAAACTAAAAATAATAAAAAGAATTACTAAAATAACTAAAATGACTAAATTTATAAAAACTGTAAGTAAATCATTAATAAAAACACATGTAATAAATAATGGTAACAATATAAATAAGTATTTTACCACAATACCTCCATTAAAACCAAAAAAATACGTAATACCTATATCAACTCAAAAAAAATACAAATATGATTACTATTATACCATTGACTACAGACTAGGAAAGATTATAAACGCATACACACAAACAAAAAACCACAATTGGTCTAAGGACCCTACTAAATTTGAACCTTTTAATCCTAACTTTATTAACGACATTCGTGAAAAATTGAATTCGGAGGTTGAGTTAAGCCAGTGTCAAATTGATGGAGTAAATAACGTTTATTACGCATTCTACCAGAAAGGATTATTTAAATAAAACATAAATAAAAACTAAAAAATAAAAAATAAATAAAAAATAAATAAATAAAAAATAAATAAAAAAGAGGGGAAACCCACCCTTTTTTATACGGTTCCAAGAACCGCAAAATATGTTTGTTTATTTACGTAAGTATAGTTGAATGGTTTGTTTATCCTTTTCACTATGACATTTTATTTGTGTAATTTGTTGTCTACACATAGGACACGTGGGTATGAGTGATGTCTTTATTAATTCACACATACACACAACACATAATTCGTGATTACATCCTGGTTTACATATGATTTGTGTATCTTCAAAACAAATCATACATTCGATTTCAACAGGTAATTCCACGAATGGAGAAACCGAAACTTTAATAGCGCTGGTTCTATGCGTATAATATTTTTTTATAATTATATAACATATAAATAGGGTTAGTATCATACAAGTGTTTAAGACGACTTCAATAACAGAAGCGATAGTAATTGTAATATCGATTTTGTATTCGATATGAACAAATCCGGTGAAATATGGTTTTATTAAATTATGAATATAACTCATTGTTTGTTTACACTCCATCAAATAATAAATTTCGTTTCATTTTTTTACCTATAAAAACAAAAAAAATGAAATGCTTTTTATTGTTTACCAAAATATAAAAAACTAAATATAACAAAAATGAACTCACAAATTACTATTGAAGTAACCCAAGAGAACAAGGTTTGCGCAAAATGCTGTAGTCGAGGACATAGCAAAAACGAAACGAGTTGTCGATATTATACAGTAGATATGCCGGACCATTATAAAAGTAAATGTTCTAGGTGTAACCAACCAGGACATAAGCGTAATAATCGTAGTAAATGTTCTTTACTACAACAATACCCGGATTATGTCTATAGGTCAACCCGACACGTTCAAGAGCAACGAACCCAACCAGAGATATTACCCCAACCAGAAATAGAGAGTTTTGAACCTAACCAAATATTAGAATTAAACACACGAATTGAGGAATTAAAGGGTTGTATTGAAAGACTGATTTGGGTTATTAATCGAGTGGACCAAGACCAATACCGACAAATTATGACTAATATTGTTCTAATTCCTGACTGGGTTACAGTTAACGAATTCGCAAATTATATAATTAATGAGATAACTATAACTTATACAAGCGAGTTAAATAATGTATTAAGAATACTAAGTAGATATCCTAGTCGTTTAAACTTTTGGGTATTCCAACTAAAACTATCTAACATATCAAGATCATTATACTCTTACATTACATCATTACTATTGAATCACGAGGTCCTAATTAATTATGTTGTTAGAAACGTAAATTTCCCTTCAGCAACCGAACGAATTATACAAGCACCCCGTATAAATTTAAATGTAATTAAATCGGAAAAAACAATTAACGAAACATCCATCGAATGTTCCATATGTTATGAAGATATAAACTTCATAAATGTGGGAAAATTTAACTGTAATCATAAGTTATGTGTTACATGTATATGTGGTATAATTATTACTCGTAAAAACACGAATACAACAATTAATTGTCCGATGTGTCGTTTAAATATAACTACGGTAAAATGTAACGGCGACCAAAAAATAAAAAAAATAAACGATTGTTTAAATTAAATAATATAAAAACATAATAAATACAAAAAAATACAAAATACAAAATAAATAAATAAAAATAAATAAAAAAGGGGAAACCCACCCTTTTTTTTTGTTTAAAAAAACAGATGAAAACTTATAAAAAATGAAATGAAATTAATGTATATATATAAGACAAAACAATAAATAATTTACAAAATGACAATATTAACAACACCCAAAATATTTTATATAGATATTATAATTCATTTAATAAATGATTATTTACCATATGACAATAATCTATTAAACTGCAATAAATATTTATTTAATTTAAAAATAAAGAATTTTAAATTAAATACAACATATTCTTTAAAATATGTACAGGATATTTATTTTAAAAATTTAATAAATTCAAAAACAACAACTAGTAAATTAAGTTTAAATTTATTTGGTTATGATGAAATAACAGATGAAGAAGTTAAACATCTTTGTAATTTACATACATTAGATTTAGTTGCTTGTCAACAAATAACAGATGAAGGAATTAAACATCTGTGTAATCTACATACATTAGATTTATATGGTTGTGAACAAATAACAGATGAAGGAATAAAACATCTTGGTAAATTACATACATTAGATTTATCTTTTTGTGATAAAATAACAGATGAAGGAATTAAATATCTGTGTAATCTACATACATTAAATTTATATGGTTGTGAACAAATAACCGATGAAGGAATTAAACATCTTGAAAATTTACATACATTAAATTTATCTTATTGTAATAAAATAACCGATGAAGGAATTAAACCTCTTAGAAATTTACATACATTAAATTTATCTTATTGTAATAAAATAACCGATGAAGGAATTAAACATCTTGGAAATGTTAAATAATCAGCACTTAAAACAGAAAAAATAAAATAATATAATATAAAATAGAAAAAGAGGGAAACCCAACCTTTTTTCGCGTGAGTTTACAAAAATAGTTGTCCTCCGTAATCAACCAGTTTTACAACCCGTTTGTTTATGAAAATGCCCACAGGAGCATTTGCTGGTGCGCGTTGTGTGAATGGCGCGTGTCCGTGAGGTTCAAATAATAGAGGATGGTTAATAGGGTAAGATGTAAATCCATAATTTGTGTTAGTAACCACATCGTATTTATCATACTGACACTTATAATATTTTCTATTAATCCTTATTAAATATAAATGCATTTTGGGAGGAATATTATTTTGAGATAACCGGTGTAATTCATAATTTTTAATATGAACGTTTTCGGGGTCAGATACATACGAGTGTGACATTAACACCGTTTCATTATGTTCTATAACAAGATTAACTAATGGAACAATAACATCAGAATAGTTTTTATCGTCTTCTGTTGACAACGTGATGGTTTTGTAATATTTCGTAAGAATGTTAAAGGTTTCTTCAAAGTCTTCATTCGTAACCAGGGTGTTTTCAAACTGGGCAATTTTATCTTTAATTCCCTCGATATCGTTTGTAATTGCGTTTAATTTACGATTAATATGTATAAGCGTATTTGTGTGTTCATCAATCTTATATGTATTTGAAGTTATTTTATAATTAAGTTGGGTAATCGTGTTTTTGATTTCATTAATATGGTTTTCTTTTAACTTATCCATAACTTGCTTGAAATATTCTTGGGTAAGTAAATTGTATTTGGTATCTTGTTCGTATTTTTCAATAATGTGTTGTATAAGTGTATCTTCAAGCACATTTAGTTTGGTTTCGTATATAAACTCGTTGGTTGACATCCGAATTTCAAACACGTTTAATTTTTTATTTAACGTATCACACCCATATAATAAAATACATATGAAAATTAAATTAACTATAACGAGGATTATTGAGTTCATTAGGTTATTATTTTAAATATATTTTTATTTTTAAACCATTTCGCCAACAATAAAAAAGGGTTTCCCCGTTTTTTATTGTTAACTAATGTATAAATATTTAATTATTGAATGCGATGCGTATTTTCCACGACTTACGTGTTAACTTTATCTAACTGTGATGCGAATAATTTATGTAATATAAATTGAAGGTCTTTAATATCCTTACTGTTTTCGGTTATTTGGTCGGTTTGTGCGTCTATTACGTTTATAATATCATCAAGATACGAAGTAATTATATCTAATTCTTCTTCGATAACCGAGAATTTAATATCATATACTTTAATCATTTCATCATGTTCGGATTGAAGAACATTTATTTTTTTATTTAAGGCATAATGTATTGCTTCTGTCATTGTGTAAGTGTAGTAAACGCATAAACCCATACAGGTATATATTAAAACCAACAGCATCGCGTAAATTTCAATTGTGTTTGTGTCCATTTTGTTTGTTACTATTTATGAACGCTTAGAAATCCTTTCAATTTTTTTATTTGGACGTTTTCTCGCGATTCTTCTCTACTTTTTTGCTTTTATAGTTCTTACCCGAAACTTCAATTTTCCGAACCGGTTTTATTTACTCATATTAGAATAAAACAAAAAAATGAAATGGTTTTATTAGTTATTAGTTTAATAAAATAAATAAGTAAATAATGGACAGAATTGAAGTTTCACAGGTAAATAGAATTTGTGCGAATTGCGGTATGAACGGTCATAATACGGGTTCATCCATTTGTTCCCTTTATGGAATTCAGGTAAGACCTGTTTATAGGTCAAGGTGTTCAAGATGTTATCAACCAGGTCATAATCGAAGTAATCGACGATTATGTTCTTTATACAACGAATATCGCGATTATTACTATGTAACGCATACGGGCGTGATTTCTCGTAATAGACGAATAGATTTAGTTAAAGATTTAATGCGTGAGTTAAGACGTAATCTCATTGTATTTACGCAAACGCCGAGTTTTGAACCTCACGAGTTTGAACAATTTCATAGATGGATAAGGATTATAGATGCTTATGATTTTAATAATATAACCGAAACTGAATTATCACGATGTGAATATTTCGTAGATAGAATCGACTTTTCAATTAATAATTATTGGAATATACATTATCAACGGTCTAGTTCATCATTAAGAAATAACCCCGAATTACGCGAGAAACGGAATGTAAATGTCGTTACTCGCGCTGACCTGGATTTGAATGGTGTTGAATATGAATGTAACATTTGTTATGAAAATAAAGAACATAAAACAGCGTGTGAATTTGATTGTAATCATCAATTTTGTATTGATTGTGTTTGTGGAATAATTAAAAGTTGTATACAAATTAAATGTCCTATGTGTCGCAATAATATATATGGTATAACTTGTAACGATGAAACTAATGTAAATAAAATAATAGATGTTCTATAAATGAATAAATAAATTGTGTATAAAATAAAAAAAGGGGGAACCCAACATTTTTTATTGTAACGCGAATAATATCGTATTTTTAAGAAAATTGAAATACTTTCGACTAAGTAATATGGATACAAAATAATAAATAATAATAAAAAATAAATAAGGTAAAATGACAACAATCCAAGTTTCTCAAGAAAATCTTGTTTGCTCTAAATGTGGTAGAAACGGTCATAATTATGGTGACCCTATTTGCGATATGTATTTGGTTCCAGGTCCGTTGTTTTATAAAACCAAATGTTCAAGATGTAACCAACCAGGACACAAACGTAATAATCAGAACAAATGTTCTTTAATAAGACAATATCCTGATTACACATACGGAGTATCACAACTCGGAGTATCACAACTCGTACCCGGAACACACGTGATAACTATACCACGAGAACCAATAAGACGAATACCAATACGACCACGACCAATAGCAAGAACACAAGAAACAACTATCCTAAATTCAATAAGAAATAGGATTCAAGAATTTAGTCAGGTTATTTCAATAATGAAAACGTGTAACTACCACAATAGGCATAACACTAATACTGGAATTCCTATGTTACGCATAATGTTTAAAAACGTATTAAATGCGAGATTAATAGTAAATAAATTCGAAAAACCGTTATTTAACATCGATACTCTTTTACAACATGTAACGTGTGATAATGATTTGATACATCCTATAAATGTTTCGGCAATAATGGATACACTAGAAAACATAGGTCGCGACATTGATTGTTTTGTTAACACAAATTATTCTAATTATAAAAACATTATAATCGGAGATGTAATTCTATTCACGAAGCGAACTATTAAAGTAATTCACCTAACGGATTTATACGGAAAAATACCGAAAGAATGTAATATTTGTCTTGAAACAACCGGATTAGAATTCGCGTGTGAGTTTGAATGTAATCATCAGTTCTGTGTAGATTGTGTATGCGAGTTTATTAAAAGTTCTAGGAACACCATTAATAAACCAATGAAGTGTCCTATGTGTCGTTCAAGCATATCAATTATAAAATGCTACGACGAAACACAACCACAAAAGATTAATAAAATCCTATAAAAATACAAAAATACAAAAAATAAAAAAATATAAAAAATATAAAAAAATACAAAAATACAAAAAATAAAAAAATATAAAAAAATACAAAAATACAAAAATACAAAAAATAAAAAAATATAAAAAATATAAAAAAATAAAAAAATAATGGGGAAACCCTATTTTTTATTTATTATTGTCGACAATAATATAAATATTAATAATAATGATAATAAAATATGAATGAAATAGATGAACAGATTAGAACATTAAGTTTAAAAAATACGCTTTACTATAAATTAAACCTGTATTTGTATAATACCCCTGAATTTAATTTTTTGTATTCCATATTACATTTATTACCAAGAAAATATACACAACCGTGTGATTCTATTTTTTGTGATGATTGTAAGCAGTATGCGCAAGAGGTTTCGACGGGTGAATTTACCCGTTCGTTATTTTGTATTATATATAATTACAACAATGAAAATTTAATGATAGAATTGTTATTTTTTTTAAATTTTGAAATTGATTGTAAGATAAAAGATACAACTTTAAAATCTATTAAATTTAAACATACTTTAATACCAATCGAAGACATGTCGCGTTATTAATAATATATAAATGCGTTTATAATATATGATAATTGATTGGTTATATGCCTGTTGAATTAACACCCTTAAGAAAATGTATTAAGGGTGTTAAATAAAATTAAGACATACAAATAAATATATTATTATAATATATAATGAATAAAACCAAAAAAAATAGAAACACCTACAACCAACAAACAATACCTCTACTTCCAACCCAATTCTTACAACAAAACCAACCTCAGCAATTTGTGAAACCTCCGCCTCAGCAACAAACCCAATTCTTACAACAAAACCAACCTCAGCAATTTGTGAAACCTCAACCTCAGCAACAAAACCAATTCTTACAACAACCTCAGCAATTTGTGAAACCTCAACCTCAGCAACAAACACAATTCTTACAACAACCTCAGCAATTTGTGAAACCTCCGCCTCAGCAACAAACACAATTCTTACAACAAAACCAACTTCAGAAACAAAACCAATTCTTACAACAACCTCAGCAACAAAACCAATTCTTACAACAAAACCAACTTCAGAAACAAAACCAATTCTTACAACAACCTCAGCAATATATACAAACTCAACAACAACCCGATAAGCAAGAACAAATAAAACAACAAATAAAACAATACCAACAACAATTAACCTCGCTACAACCAGGAAATCAACAACCTCAACTACAAGAACAATTAAAACAACAATTAAAACTACTACAAAGACAATTAAGTTTACAACAACAATTAACTTCCCTACAACAAGGAAATCAACAACCTGACAAGCAACAAGAACTAAAAGAAAAACTAAAACTAGTAAAACAAGAATTAACCTTCATACAAAACAGAAATCCACAACTTCAACCTCAGCAACAATTAAACCTAACAAAACCAATAAAACAAGTAAACATAATAGAACCAATAGAAGAAGAAGACATACTAAACCCTGAAGAAAAATACGTACAAGCCAAATATATACAACAAACCCAAAAAGAAAAGGATGAGAAAGAATTAAAATTTCTTCAACAACAAGCACGAGAAAAACAACAGCAACTAATAAAAGAAAAAATTCAGCAAGAACAACAAAGAAACCAAAAAAAAACACAACTGTCACCAAAAGACAAGGTCCTTCCACCAAGTCCTGGATCATTAGTTATGGAAAAGGTAAAAGGTAAAACCCGTTACCATAAAGGTAAGTTTTTCGGACAACTTTTATATAATATGAAATTCAGACAAGGTGTCATGATTTATGCTAACGGAGATAAGTATCAGGGACAATGGAATGCTGATTTTAAAGATGGAAACGGAGTAATGACTTACGCTAATGGAGATAAGTATGAGGGGAAATGGCATGACGGTTTACAAGATGGTTCAGGTATAATGACTTACGCAAATAAAGATAAGTATCAGGGAGAATGGGTCAATGGACAACCAAACGGAAATGGTGTAATGCTTTACAATAATGGGGATGTGTATTACGGAGAATGGCATAATGGGGAAAAAAATGGAAGAGGTCAATTTAACGCTGTGAATAAGGATACTTATACTGGTGAATGGTTAAACGATATATTAATGAACGGTGATGTAGTCAAGACTTATAACATTGATGGTGGTTTAGGAGGAAAATATAATGGTCATTTTTTCAATGGTTTAAGACATGGACTTGGTATAATGCGTTACGATAATGAAACCATTTATGTTGGGAACTGGTATAATGACGAGAAAGATGGGTTCGGGTATGACATCAACATTTCTAATTTTCAAATGTATGAAGGATATTTCTATTTAGGACTAAAACACGGCGAGGGATTTGAGTTTATTTATAAACCTAAGGATAACGTTATTGATATAGCAAACTATATAGATTATTTTAAACAACCAAACTGGGAAATAATAGAAGAACTAATTTCGGAAGACATTTGGGACAACATTTTTTCCGAAAAAGAAAATAGAAAACTTTATGATATTGGGTTCGTTAGTGACGAATCAAAGTATAAAATAGGCATTTGGAAAAATGGCACATATATAGGTCCAGGTATCGATACTATCTCGAAAAAAAAATGGATATTCTTTTAAGTTTTTGAATTTAATATGCTGAATAAAAAGGGTGTGTTTTTGTTAATTTACCAGGCATTTAAAATACACATTGCTCTAAATGTGTGTAAAACTTAAATTTTTTATTTGTAATTCATAATTTTGAAATTTTAAATTATTAATTATCTCGTTAGTCTCAATAATCGTTTTATATTTTTGGATTTCGTTTTCATATTTAATTGTATTTAATTCTAATCTAAACTCGTAGGTTTTAATATCATCCTTTAATTTAACTAATTGGTCTTGTAGTTCGGCAGTATGTCCGGCATATTCTCGTCCAATACGACTATAATGTTGTTTTGTGTGTTTTAATTGTTTTTCGTTCAACACAATCAATTCATTATACCCGTCAGATTTCAAACTTACTTCATACGCGTTACACTCTTCTCTAATATCTCGTTCCGCATCTTTCATATATATGGGGTCAATAATATTAAAGGTTGCTAATTTAACGTTAACGTTTTCTAACTTATTATATTTGGTTTCGTTTTCTCCAATTCGGCGTTGTAAATCATCCGTAAACCCATACTTATAAACAATATAATCATCGGGTGTAGATGCGTCAATTCCAAACGTGTCTCTCAGGTCTTTAACTGTTCCAAGAGATAATAAGTAAATACACGGGAATTTATTTGCGTATGTTGAAAAAACTGCCTTGTATGTTTTTGGAGAAATATTCAAGATACTGGTTCCCAATTTCACCTTATCTTCTTTGGTTCCCATCTGGATTGTAAAGAGTGACTCTTCTGCCCAATCTTGAAATCTTTCCACGTTTTTATTTCTTGACACAAATAAAACTCTCAATAATCCGCGATATGTTAGATAAACACACTTTTTAATCGTATGTGATTGCTCATTAGGCAACCTATCACGAATAAAAAATGTTTTATAATCGGTGTCCCTTTCATATCCTCCCTCTTTATGAGATAATGTTGTATTTAAAGATTTCATATCAAATCCTATGCTAACGTCCGAAACCTTAAAATAAATATTTTTTCTACTTTTGGTTCCTCTTGTTTCAATTTCAACAATATTGCCGTCCGTATCTTTAAACTTCTCATTATCTTCCAATATTAATAATGCTGGAGCATCAACGGTTTCAGTATCTGGAAACTCTTCCGGTAAAACAGGTTCGGCATGAATAACTGGAACGACAGAAACGACATCGGGTTCTGTCTTCTTAAAGAAGTGTGTGTCTACCCATTCTTTGGAAATAAGCAGTTGGGATTTCTTACAATCTGCGGTGCTTAAATTCCACTCGTTCAATTTTAAGTTTGCGTATACGTATTCACTTGGAGGAATCTTTTTTTTTATTATAATTGATTTGGGTTTGCTTTTACACCCATAATAAAACGTTTGGTTGAAATCAAACAAATGTTTCGAGTTATAAAACATCTTCGTTTTTAACGAATCAATAAAAAAAGGAGTTGGTATCATCTTTGTTACTATCTTTGTTACTATATTATGGTGGGTTGTCTTTAAGTGTTAATATATATTAACATATAATGTGGGTAAGTGGGTATCTGTGTCAACATAAGGGTCTCTTAGATACGTTTATTTCCGTGGATATCAATTTTAAAAATAAAAAAGGGTGGGTTTCCCCTTTTTATTTTTTATTTTTTATTTTTAATATATGTGTCTGTATCTTCGATGAATATATCCGATTTCTATTAAATATATAAATGTTGCATGTGAATATCCACAAATCTCAACGTATTTTTTCAAATCTGATACTTTCATATCCTCTGTATTTCCAGAGATGTCTTCGGATTCGTCCTCGGAACAACTATAGTCTTCATATTCATCATATAAACACATTGACTTGAATTCTTCCTTTACATATTCAGTAATACTTATCTTTTTTGGTTTATTATTTGTAGAATAAGAATCAACTGTTGCTACTTGTTCGCTGTTGTAACATTCGATGTTGTAATAAAGATTGTCTGTGTTTTTCGGGTTAAATAGATATACCCCACCGATTTTATGAACGTTTAAGTGTTCTGTGGATAAAACGTTCCTTTTACATAAAGGACACGTTGGGTCACGTCTATTTTCATAATAACATGACCTATACCATTTATTCAAACACTTATAGTGAAATTTATGATTACATCCCGGGGTTCGAAATGCCACACGTATGGATTCTAAGCAAATACCGCATAAATCCTCTTCGTTGGAGAAGAATCCAAATTCATCTGAGTCGTCCATTTTTGTTTTTGTTTTGGTTTGTTTTATTTTATTTTTGTTATTAGTTATAAAAGCATTTCAATTTTAATTACTAAAAAATAAAAAAGGGTGGGTTTCCCCTTTTTATTTTTTTCCAGTCGGTCGGTGAAATACTTTATTGAAATGAAGCCCAGGCATAAAATCCGGTTTCAGAAATATAACAGTTTATAAACTTAATATTAAATCCGGTTTCAGAAATATAAGAGTATTCATATCTGTGAATATTCACTGGTTTGGGTAATTCCTGTAAAATCGGTGTAACTTCTTGTTGTTTTACACACGGGTCTTGACTGTTCACACGTGGTCCTGTGATGATTTTAAACATTTTTTTAAAAACGTCAATTGAACATCCACGCTTGGAGAAATCACACTCATTATATTTTAATTTAATAAGACCATTTTTTAATATGGATTTAACCACTTGATGACACCATCTAAGGTCTTTTTCGTTTTCCTTTGGTATTGTTAGGTCGAGATTAAATTTTTCACCTTTAGGAACCTTTTTATTTATTTTTTTCAATTTTTGTTCTGGAGTATCTATTGTTGACCACGCAAATTTTACCGTATTATGATTGCTAAACATAAAATAATTGCATTTATGGTTTTTGTTCATGTCAGACATTCTTATTTATTTATTTTTCTATCAGTATCAAAGTATAAAAGCATTTCAATTTTTACTAAAAATCCGAATATGTGTCAACACAAAATTAAATAAAAACCTAATAGATATTTATTTAATTTATTATTTGCTATTTATACAAAAATGTGTTGACACAAATAAACCCACCTAATAATCAAATATGTTAATTAATGTTCCATCTCGCCAAAGTTGTGTCAACACAAAGTTCTTTAAAAACCTATAGATATTTATTTAATTTATTATTTACTATTTATCTAATAATGTGTTGACACAAAGATACCCAACAAACCCAAATAAATACGTTAATTAATGTTCCATTTCTCCGAAGTTGTGTCAACACAAGTATCTTTAAAAATCCAAAAGATATTTATTTAATTTATTATTTGCTATTTATCTAATAATGTGTTGACACAAAGATACCCAACAAACCCAAATAAATACGTTAATTAATGTTCCATTTCTCCGAAGTTGTGTCAACACAAGTATCTTTAAAAATCCAAAAGATTATTATTTAATTTATTATTTGCTATTTATCTAATAATGTGTTGACACAAAGATACCCAACAAACAATAACCAATATGTTATTTAATGTTCCATCTCGCCAAAGTTGTGTCAACACAAGTATCTTTAAAAATCCAAAAGATTATTATTTAATTTATTATTTTAAATATTATTATATAAATGTCTAAAAGAAGAAGCGGATTGAAAAACGACCAAAGAGCATATTATTGTTGCCCACACCCACGCCCACAAATATGTAATCCTATAACTATAAGTCTAACTGATATTGCTACAGTAATCGGAGGTAGTTACCATTTAAATGGAGATACAACTATTCAATCATGTGAAATATTAGAATTTGAATATGGTATTGAATTAGTAATTTATCCATATAAATTAATAAATAGAGGCACAATTAACAATACAGGCGTAATTAACAACGTTTCCAACTCTAACGGCATTATTAACAAGGGTATAATTAACCAAAACGGAATTGGAAGTATTCTCAATTATAATGGCGGAATCATTGACAACACTGGCGGCACAATTGACAACACTTCAGGTTTCATTAACAACACTAATGGCGCCATATATTTAGGCGATGGAAGTTGTGGTATTATTGGAACTATTACATCTGGTGGTACTATTTCAGGCAATCTACCTTCAGATACTTGTCCTTGATAATAATTATTATAAAATGTGGTTAGTGAAATAAAAGGTAAATATTCTGATGATTTCTCTTATGATTACGATGAGATATATAAATATAATCATAAAAAGGGTCTCTTCTTTATCTTAACAATATAAAGAATTAACTTTTTACACCCTCACGAATAAAACATAAACTTAAAAATTATTATTTAATTTATTATTTACTAATTATCCAAGAATGTGTTGACACAAATAAATCCAACAAACCCAAATAAATATGTTAATTAATGTTCCATCTCGCCAAAGTTGTGTCAACACAAAGTTCTTTAAAAACCCAAAAGATATTTATTTACTTTATTATTTGCTATTTATCCAAGAATGTGTTGACACAAATAAATCCAACAAACCCAACTAATAAACAAATAGGTTAATTAATGTTCCATCTCGCCAAAGTTGTGTCAACACAAAGTTCTTTACACCTTTTAACATTTCAAATGCCGATTTTATACAATTAATATTCTTAAATCATCCGCAAAACAACATTCTAAATATAGTTGTTTAACTTCTATTAATTTATTTTTATTTATATTTTTTCTAATATAATCCGCAAATTCACATTCAGGACTTCTTAAAAAACTATATTTAAATTCTTTTAAATATTTACATTTAATAGCAAATAATCCCAATACACAATCATCAAACATATATTGTAGCATACAAACATTAAAAAATTTAACAAAAGCATCATAATTGTTAATGGTGTTTTTAACCAAATTTATGAAATTTAAATTTAACAATTTATATCGTCCAGTTAGTTTTATAATAATATCATCATCTTTAATATTATACTGATTTATTACTTCTTTTATATCTAATAATTCATTTTCTCCTTTATGATAATAATTAATAATATTATTATTTGTATAACAAACATCACATTTTAAATCATCTAAAAATGTTTGACGAAGTCCATTATTTTCAACTATAATTGGTTTAATGTTTAAATCATTATTAATTAGTTCTAATAGATGGTTTATACATTCAATATATCTGTTTTGTCTGTGAATGTTATTTTGAACGCCTACTTTATTATTTATAGACGTTGTTATTATTATATATATCATTCTAACATATATTTATATATATTAAATAATTATTTTAACGAATTTGGTTTCTAATCGGCGTTTGAAATGTTAAAAGGTCTAAAAACCCAAAAGATATTTATTTACTTTATTATTTGCTATTTATCCAAGAATGTGTTGACACAAATAAACCCAACAAACCCAACTAATAACCAAATATGTTAATTAATGCTCCATCTCGCCAAAGTTGTGTCAACACAAATATCTTTAAAAACCTATAGATATTTATTTAATTTATTATTTGTGTCAACAAGATTAAATATAAATGGATAGTATAATTAGAATGATAGGACAAATAATAACTTATTCTATTAATTCATGTCTTTTTATAAATATAGAAAAGGTAACCCAATCTATTTCCGTGCTATATTTTACAGACGAAAATAATATTAAAATAAATATTCCAAATGGAACTATTATGTATGATTACGCAGATAACCACAAATTTATTTTAAACCCCATACCATATACCCAAAGTTATGCTTTGTGTTATACCGATAAATACGAATTACGAATTAATGGAGTTAGAATGAATATTATAAATACCCGTGATGTAAGCGTTCTTCCATAATTATTCGCATATATACATTTTCTGGTTAAGTTCTTCAATTTGGGTTTTTAATTCTTGTTTAAGGTGTTGAAATCGGATGTTTAGATTTCTTATTTTTTGGTCTAATTCAAGATTTATGTCTATATCCACAAAATTTAACAAATCTTTTATCAATTGCAAGTTTTCCAAATTAGTTATTACCTCTTCGATATTATTATTAAAATCGGGAAGATTAATTCCGAGTTGTAAATGTTCTAATAATTGGTTCTCGTTGACATACACTTGTTTCATTAAATTAAGTATTTTATTTATCGATAAATAAGGAGGACTGGTTTCAAGCAAATATTTTTTAAGTTTTTTATATAATCGGTCCTTAAAACATATAATTTCATATTCTTTGTTATTCTCCATTATTAATAATTTGCCGGATTTTTTAAACTAAAATAATCCGAAACTTTATTTTCTTTTGGCGGTACATTTACGAGTTATACGACTTTTACGGGTTCCTTTGGAACACCTTGAACGCTTAATTTTCAACAACTTATCGACTTTAGAAGGAATTTTTAAATGGTTTATTTCCTCGACAATGCGGTAATCTACATCGATGGATTTACCTAAATAATTTATTTTATAAAAAAAGTATTTTATATTTGGATTCGTTGATTTTGGAAAAGGGACCAATGCGGTAGAATCCTCAACCACATTTATAAATTCGAATCCTTTTAGTTGTGAAACCCCGTTTTTTTTCCAATTTAATAAATCATTTAAAACATTTTCTTGTTTAATAGAATTCATGCTATTTTTTTCGGGTTTTTCGTGGAATGCTAACTCATATCCTCCGATAGATGGACGATACACTGAAATATTATTGGCGGCAATACGATTATATAAGGCATCATCTTCGCCTCCCCATCCAAAAAAGTTATTGGGAAACCCGTTTATCTTTTCAAAACATTGACTGGATAACCCAATTACTCCGCCTAAATACATTTCGAAATTGTATTTGTGTTCTACTTTTGGAATGATATAATGGATTTGTTTTTTGGGACTTGCGAAATATAGTTCAAAAATAGATTGGTCTGGAAATAAATCGACGTCGTGAAAAATATACCTATCATATTTGACTTTTTCAGAGGATAATAGGTAACCGATATTTAACAATAACCCTCTATTAAACTTATCTTCGTTATTTTGTTCGATGATATATATATCCAGAATCGACCCTTTTAAAACCGAATCATCCAATTTATTAAAATGTTCTATAAATTTGTATAGGTGTTCTTCTCTGTTTCGGTATGGAATTATTATAGCAACGCGTGTTTTTGTTATTTGGGGTATTTTGGTGATATTTTTAAACTGAATAACCTTTCTATTTTTTTTATATTTAAAGAACCGCGCATTTATTGTCGACATTATAGTTTATATTTAGAAAAAAATACAGAGTGTTTATCTAACTAAACGCAATAATCCTTTATTTCGTAATGAATGGTCGTAATGAATGGTCGTAAATAATAAAATTGAAACATTTTTTTATTTATTTTAGTATGTAAATAATAAAATGAATAACGCGAATGCTGAATCTCGTATCCAAGAACTTATGCTCAAATTACTTGAGAAAGAAATTGAATTAGAAGAAAGATTAAAAGAAAAAGATAAAAAAATAACAGAATTAGAATTTGATTTATTTAATGTTCTCAACTACAGCAATAAATACGCGGAATTAGAGACTCCTATATTAAGGTTTACCCATAATGGAAAGACCTATTTAAAATCCCAAAAAAACAACCGGTTATTTAATGAGAATCACGAGTATGTTGGAATACTACAAGACAATACGATTATATTTGCGTGCTCTTTCTCCGATTCAGAATCAGACTCCGAATATGAATGTGAATCCGAAAGCATTCTTCTATTATAGAGAACCAAACTTATAAATTAGTGTAAATAAAAAAGGCGCACGTCTTTTTTATTGGAATACACAAAAAATTGAAATGTTTTTATATAAATAAATAAATTCATAGACAACTTTAATACAAATGAGTTTCAGCAGTAAAACTAGTTTTCCAGAATGTGATACGCTATCCCAATTTGTGATTAGCGACATAAATATAATGAATTTTAAGCGATATTTACACTCTCCACGTGATTGTGTTATTAATGCGTTACAAATATTTGGGATATTAGATACTATATCCGCAAACGTAATGCGAATTTCAAACGACAAATCGACTATTGAAAAGGAACAAATCGAAAAGATATTTGTCCTAAGTTTTGGTAACAATTTCGAATTCAAGTCTACGATATGCTTTAATGAGTTTACATTAAACATACATAATTTATTAAAACCAGGAAACGGTGTTTTTGCCGGTTATTTGGGTCATGTTTTCATACTTGCCCGACTAACAAACGGTGATATTATATTTATAGACCCGGCATTACATCAAATATGTGACGTGCGTTTAATGAATGAATATCTTGAAAACTGCCCAAAACCATACTTCTTATTATTCAATTCTATCACTAGATTAACCACGGAACAATTATTCCATCTGGGATTTATATTATAATGAGGTAAGACACATAAATTAAAAAAAAATTAAAAAAAATAAAAAACCGAAAGGTTTTTTTAATTATTATATATACTACAAGTTGTATTTTTTTTAGTAAGTGTGTAATTTACACACGAGATTACAACTTATATTGAATATCTGACAACTTAATCGGAACTACTTTCGCAATTACCCGATTTTTTATTTCTCCGTGTTCCGTTAGGACATCGTGGTTTTTTGAGGGTTTGAGTATTTAATGGTTTTTTGAGGGTTCGAGTATTTAATGTTTCTTCGTTAGCACAATTTGCCATGTTTTTATTTTTTCGGGTTCCATATTTACATTTTTTTTTAACCCAATTCTTTATTTTATTCATCCTGCCTAGTTTTACTGGGTTTACTGGTTTATACGTTTGATTTGTGGCAGTTACGGGGGTTACGTTTTCAAACATAAATTTTGGTTTGGGGAAATTTTTATTATAAATAACGTTACTTTCATATATCGAGATGTTTTCAATATCATCGTGGATTTTGTTGGCAAGTTTTTGGTCGCCTTTCATACTTTTAATAATTGCGTTAATATTCACATTTCTCCCATAAAGGACCGAAAAGTATTTCACGATTTTTTCATTAAATAATAGGGTATATCCATTAATTAAATTCCGGAAAAAATCAAATGGGTTTGATTTCTCTTTCTCCCAGAAATATTCGGGAGAAAAATACCCGGTTGTTTTGTATTTTTTAAGGACATCGTTATAATCAAAAAACATATTGGATATTTGGATGAATAGGTCTTTGCTTGATACGGTTGGATTAGATAATACCATTTCCGCGAAGAAGAATGTCCATATAGCACAAAATCCTCCTGTTTTAATTGGTAAATTACTTAACCCTTCTATTTTTTGAAATCCGACTTTATTCGGACAAATATCTGCTGGATTAATTACTTTTATAGGAATATGTTTTATATTAAACTTGGTCATCACGCGACTTAATTCATCAGCCAAGATTTTTATTTTTCCTTTAATAAAGTATTCAGACGTATAGTTGTTTAATCTTCCATGAGGTTCAAAGTGTTCGATAACTGATATGTCTTTTCGGTATATTAATAAATTTTGATGTCCGACATTCGGATTATTTGGGTCTATCCCTGATACAAACAACGGAATTACAATTATATTTGTTTGGATATTGTCGTTTAATAAGCACCTGACAATACGTTCACTAAATTTTCTCATTGTTTCTTGTGTAATATGGTCGGATTCATAGATATTTAATTTTGGATAGTCTTGGGTTGTTTTAAAACAAGTAGATTTATATTTTGTTAATAGATATGTCATAAAAATATTAACAAATAACTGGTATCCTGCCCAGTCAGCAACCTCTTCTTTGCCCTTTTCACTAATTGCGAGTAGTTTGTTTTTAAAACTGCTCGTGTATATTTTCGGCAATTTTATAGTATTATTCATATAATATAATACTATAAAATTAACACGGTAATAATTATATAATAATCTTATAATATATAAGGATGACTAAAAACGCGTTTGTGGTTATTCATTTCGGAAATAATATTAAATATTTCGAATTTGAATTGTATTTTTTAAAAAACCTTAAGTTATACACAACAAACGATATCGTATATATGTATTCTGTAACGGATACCCCGGATTTATTTGCGAACGAAATCGGAAAAATCGCAACACATACGTTTGGATATGATGATTCTTCCACGACATTTAACGCAGTTGCTCCAAGTCATTATACACAATTTAGTACTATTCGAACTTGTAATTTTATATATGCGTATACGTTAACCCAATATGATAAAATATGTATTCTAGAAAGCGACTTAATTATAACTAAAAACATAGATAATATTTTCTTACTGAAAACCCCTTCAGTATCGTATTTTTTTAATGATGGTGTAAAAAAAGTATTTAATCCAAAAATGTTATTAAATAATGCCGCATACAAAGACCCCAAATGGATTTTAAACAATTGTCAAACCGACAGTATTATTAATGGCGGAGTGCTTGTAGTTAAACCAAGTATTAATATGTTCGACAAATATAAGAAAAATTTAAAGGTTATAATTGAAAATAAATGTAAATATCCAAACGAAAGTTTGTTTTCGTATACAAACCCCAATTTTTATAATTTACCCGTCAAATACAACTTGTTACATTATAACCTAACTCCTCAAAGAATTAAGAGTATGAATTTAAACCTGAATGATGTCTGTATAGTTCATTTTAATGAAACCAAATATAAATATTTGGATATCATTAAAGAGGATTGGGTTAAGAATATGGATGACACGGAACACAACAGAAATAAACGTAGGTTCATTCTCGACTTTAAAAAAAAAGTTTATGATGTATACAAAAACGAAATAAATCGTGTGCTTCTTACCACAAATAAGATTATTACCCAAAAACCCCCGAGTCCTGTAGTTCAAACGCCAGACGACAAGGCCATTTATAAAACTGGGGTAGTTCAGCAAGGAAATGTTGATATTGGGGTGTTTCAAATGACGGTCATAAATACATACGAACGCGCATTAAATATAGGTAAAAAATATATAGATAATTTAAATGTATCTGCTCGGTTTCCGTATGATAACGGAAATAAAACACCACTCCCTGATGAAATACATAACACAAAATGGAAGATGACATTGCCTGCGTTAAAAAATACTCTTAGATATTTATTTCAAAAATTACATCATTCGTGTTATATGTTATGTATAATGAATAACAAATACGTTATATACAAACTTGAAATGACGGATACGGCACCAACGTTTGAAGCCGCAATTAAAACCCGTCATCTGCCGATGTTACAAAATAATAAATGGATAACTCCATACCAAAAAGAGTTTATAACCAAAGAATTAAAAGACCCGATTCGAATATTACAATGTATTTTAAAAAAACAATATGGTAAGGATACAGGTAATAAACAGGTATATAATGAATATGCCGAAATATTATATGATATGAAATTACCTAATGGGGTCTTTATATTAAATCTAACTGACGCGATAATCTTAAAAAATGATGGAATGGAACCGTTTCCGATGGTTACGGGAAACGTTTCTTTGGGTAAATATGATTTTAGTGAATATATACCAATCATGAGTATGTCCGGAGAGGTTGGGTATAGTGATATCCCGATACCAAATTACGACGATATTTCTATTTTTGATAATAAAAAACCACTCGAATTTGAGAAGTTTAATACAGAATGGAAAAATAAAAAAATAAAAAAAGCAGTTTTTAGAGGCGGACCTTCAGGATGTGGATATACTCCAGAAACAAACATGCGAATAAAACTAGCACTTATGAAACTTAAATATGTGGACGTTGAATTATCCGGAAAAGGAAAATCGATTGACAGTCGCTCAATCAAGTTTGACCCAGTATATGGATTAGGTATGTTAAATACGGGTATTAAACCGGCAAAGTCTTTTTTAACAATGGCGGAACAAAGCAACTATAAATATATCATTCATATTGATGGAAATGTAAATGCGTATAGATTACTCACAACAATGCGGACCGGGTCTTTAATATTAAGGGTTTCGAGTGTTTATCGTTCGTGGGTAGACCATTTAATTAAACCCGATATCCACTATATACAAATTAAACCCGATTTATCTGATTTAGAAAGTTCGATTGAATGGTGTATGGATAACGACGACAAGTGTAGACAAATCGCACAAAATGGACTCGATTTCGCGATTTCCGTATTACAAAAAGAATTTATTAAAAGATACTTTCAAAAAATGTTGTGGTCCTTATCTGATTACCAAACCAAATTTTCACCTCGTAGTCCGGCATTTCCTCCGCCTCCGAATCCTTCTCCTCCGAGACCCCTTCTTCTAACCAATAGTAGCAACTCAAGCAACGATAAACCATTATCTAGTTTAAAGGTATCAAGTCCACAGAGATTGCGTAATTCCATACCCAATTCAGAATATATCGAATTAACCGGAAAACGATGTCCCAAAGGTTATACAGGAGTGACCATTAAAAATAAAAAAATATGTAGAAAAAACGCCAAATCCGTTCGCATTAATCCGATTGTAACACACATAATTAAAAGATGTGGACCAGGAAAGGAACTAAACCCGAAAACAAATAGGTGTGTCAATATTTGTGCTCCAGGATATACGCGCCGAGTTAGTGATTTTAAATGTATAAAAACGGCACAACCAGAAAAAAAATGTGAACCAGGAAAAGAACTAAACCCGAAAACAAATAGGTGTGTTAATATTTGTGCTCCAGGATATACACGCCGAGTTAGTGATTTTAAATGTATAAAAAATACACAGGTTAATTAAAACCCGTTAAAAAATACGTTTTTTTATTTTTTATTTTTTTTATAGTTTTTTATTTTTTTTATAGTTTTTTATAGTTTTTTTAGAGTTTTTATAGTTTGTATTTTTTATAGTTTGTATTTTTTATGAGCGTAGAAATGTTAATTTATTTCTGGTAATAAATTATATCAAAATATACCGCAGAATGGTAAATTGCTTTTCGGGCATTTTTAAATTGTGTATTCGGATATATATTTATAAATTGCATAACTTCTTTATAGGAAGCATCTTGTGCTCTAGTTAATTCATTTGTAGACCACCATAACGTGTATTTATCATTTGAATAAGTATCCATATTTGGTATAATGTAAATATCGGGGTGTTCTGAAAATCTAACTGCCTTATTAATTTTTGGTAAAGTTTCTTCAATTTCAGAATATATTTGTATTCCGACAGAGTCGTTTGATTCGATATCAGATTCGCAAACAGATTCGCAATCATATTTGCTATCAGAATCGCTATCCCGATTTCTGGGACAAAATTCAAACATTCGAAACATTATATTAAGTTTTTGTATTATAATGATAAAAATAATAATGATTTCAATTTTTTTAATCCACATGTTTTACTTCTTCTATAAGACAATTAAATAAATTAGACATATTTACGGTCATATCATTGCGAATTATTTCGTGTTGTTCTCTATTTAATTCAGTTACGTTATGAATTTCCGACTTTAATTTTATTATTTGTGAATCTAATTCAGTTTGTCTCTTAATTATAAACTTTTGAGATTTAAATAATAAATCGTTTTTTTCTGTTAAATCGTCAAAATACTCAGTTACCTTATCGTGGATTTCCAATAAATTTATATTATGTGTCATTTCGGTCTTTTCGAATAAGTCAACCAATTCATCATTTTTTAATTCGACTATTTTTATTTGTCTTTCGATTTTTTCAAATACATAATAAATATATAACAGAACACCTATTTCAAACATATCAATCATAAATTTTAAAATCATATTATTGAATTAATTAATAAGGTCTGTTTAAACACCTTTTTTTACAAAATAATCTATGAATTTGTAGGATTTCAAACATTAAATGTAATAAAATCCCAATAATACACACAACCAGCAGTTTATTTAGTATTAATTTACTCAATATTATTCCAAACAATAAATATAAGATTCCTTCGCCTATACTTTCGATAACTAAATACTTCGAATACACCGCAGTTGTTTTTGTGAATTGTTGACACGCATACCCATATTTACAATATAAACTATGGATATTTAACAAATATCCAAGTAAATGCTTTATGAAACCCGTTACAAAAAATAAAACGTATACATTATTTACCACATTACGTATAAATACATATATAATACAACTATAAATACCTACAAACATAGATTCGAATATATAATTCATTTAATATAGGTTGACATAATTGTTTGTGTGTTTGTTTCCGCATATTTACAACTATATTTATTGTGTAACTGCGAAACTAACTATATTTAGGTATATTTATAAAAATATCTTATATATTATATAAGAAATGAATTGGTTAATGAGTCTTTACGTTGCGTTCCTTTTCTTTTTATTAACTCCTAGCATCCTCTTAAGATTACCTCCCAAAGGAAGTAAAATTACGGTTGCTGTAGTTCACGCACTTGTTTTTGCGATTGTATTCCACTTTACCCATAAATTAGTATGGAAAATATCCGTGTAAACTCTCGAAGCAATTGGTTAAAATATAAATAATATATACATTTTATAATATATATGTTATTCAACATAAATAAAAACCAATCTGTGTCAACAGGACCTAATTTACAAAAATATTATCTTGAACTAAAAAACTCATATAATGAATTACTCTCGAATAACAATAATTTAAAGTCGTTACACGACAATCTAACACATTCATATAATGAGTTAAAAATTTCACACGATGCTTTAATTTCAAATAATGATGTTTTAAAATCATCAAACGAAATGTTAACAGTTTCAAACGAGGAAATAAAAAACTCATATAACGAGTTAAAACGTTCACACGACGAACTAATTTTAAATAACTCGGTTTTAAATCTTCACGAGTTGTCATCAGGAGTAAAAACGCAAAACGATGAATTAGAAAGGTCTTTAACTCCAGATAATTTTTAATAATTATAAAACATACCAATCTTTAAAAAATTGAAATGCTTTTTAACTTCGATTACAAGTCAAAACAATCTAAGTAAAATAATAATCAAAATGACAAATAAATCTGTAAACATAGAAGAATTCACAAAGCAATTTGAAGAAGCATTTAAGATAACGGCAAAACCAACAATTAACGATGTGTTAATGTTTAAGCAACAATCAACACGTGCGAAATTATTAAATACCCCCATGATATCAATACTCGCGGAAGAAAAGAAAAAAGAAAGGGCAAGAATTGCCGAAGAAAAAACTCGACTTGCGTATGAAAGACAACGAATCTTAAAAGAAAAAAAAATCCTTAAAGAAAAAACCGAAGAGGAAATTAAGAGAAAAAAAGAACTAATTAAAGAAACCAAACTAAGGGCAACAGAAGCAAAAGTTCGAAATGTCGAAGCAAAAGCAGCAGTTGCCGAAAAGAAAGCAATAGCCATAGAAGCAAAAGCGCGTCTTGCTGAAACAAAAGCAACAATTGTTGAAGAAAAAAATCTTGCTTCAGAACAAAAAATTCGTTTATTGAAAGAAACCAAAAGAAGAATTAAAGAAGAAAAAATTCAAAAAGATAAAGAACGAAAAGAAAGAATTGCGCGCAGAATTAAAGATGCTACTCTAAGGGAATCCTTAGCAATCGAAAAAAAGTTGAACGAACAACTTAGGCTTGCCGACGCATGTCTGAGAATCGCGGAAGCATCGGTTAGATGTGAGGAATTAAAAGAAAAACTTGTGGAAACGGTTGATGGAGATGAGTTTTACGATGCGGAAGAAACTAGTGTTATAACACAATCTCAAAGTATTAACTCAGACACGTTAAATACACAAGACGACGTTCCAGTATTTTCGCCATTAACAGAGACAAACTCTCAAGAAAAAGAATCTGAACCAGATTCGGATGAAGAAGACGAAGAAGAAGACGAAGTCGAAGAACAAGATGATGACGAAGAAGCAGACGAAGAACAAGAAGAAGAACAAGATGATGATGATGATGATGAAGAAGTCGAAGAAGAAGATGATGACGAATCAGTTGACGAATCAGTTCATGAACATGAAGAAGACGACGATGAAGAATCAGTTAAAGAGGACGAAGAATCTTAAAAAATATAAAAACAAATATAAAAAACAAAAAATATAAAAAACAAATATAAAAAACAAATATAAAAAACAAATATAAAAAACAAATATAAAAAACAAATATAAAAAACAAATATAAAAAACAAAAAAAAAAAAAAAAAAAA
>Ga0209189_1000743_pt1 | contig 25957 bp, 24 predicted proteins | sample C_130820_EF_Meta_FD_187308 | JGI IMG/M metagenome (GOLD analysis project Ga0209189, IMG submission 187308) | Freshwater microbial communities from Lake Croche, Canada to study carbon cycling - C_130820_EF_MetaG (SPAdes) (version 3) | ecosystem: Environmental > Aquatic > Freshwater > Lake... | reverse complement strand
ACCCATGCCGCCATTGATGCCGCTTGCGGCGCTGGTGTCCGCGAATCCAGGCCGCTCGCCGTGGGCTCGGGGACCCTGGAACGCCAGGCCAGCGTCTCCCGGGCCGTGGGCGGGGACTTCGCCCGGATGGAACGCCAGCGCGGGCTCAGGCCTGCCGATCACCCCCCCCGCAGGGCTGCCAGGGCGAGGCGCGCCATGCCGCTGGCCGGTGTGAGCTGGGGGCGGTTCAGCACTGGCACCCCCAGCGCCTGTTGCCGCAGCTGGCGCCACTGGGGATTGTGGGCCCCTCCCCCCAGCGTGATCACCCGCTCCACCGCCGGGGCACCCAGCTGCCGCAGCCGCTCCCACCCCTGCCGTTCGATCGCCGTCAAGCCCTCCAGCAGGGCCTGCAGGTAAAGGGCGTCGCTCACCGGACGGGGGGCCAGCACCGCTTCGAGGGTTGGATCATCCACCGGGAAGCGCTCGCCCGTGCCCAGCAGAGGCCGCAGCCGCAGGCCGGTGGGCTGGCCGGGGTCGATCTGGCGGCTGAGGGCGGCGATCTGGGCGTCGTTGAAGAAGCGGCGGAGGATTCCAGCCCCCGCATTGGAGGCGCCCCCCAGCAACCAGCGGCCCGCCACCCGGTGGCAGCTCAGACCGGGACCCAGAAGGGGTTCGGGCACGAACTGCTTGAGCACCAGGGTGGTCCCCAGCACGGCGATGCCGTCGCTGGGGAGGGGATCGGCGGCCAGTACGGCCGCGTTGGCATCGGTGCTGCCGGCCACCACCTGGCAGCCGGGCGAAAGGTGGAGCAGGGCGGCGGCCTCGGCCCCCAGGGGCCCCAGCACCGTTCCGCTCGGGCAGATTTCCGGCAGGCCGGCGGACCAGGGCTGGCTGGCGATCGACCCGCCCCAGCGCTGCCCTTGCAGGTCCCAGCCAAGGCGCAGGTTGTTGCCCTCCTCGCCCCAGCGCCAGGTTCCCAGCAGCCAGCCCATCAGCCAGTCGGCCTGGTGGCGCAGCTCCAGGGGGCCATCGCATCCTGCGGCCCGGGCCTGCTGCAGGAGCTGAAGGGCGCGGGCCAGGCTGCCGCTGGCGCTGGCCGCCGGACCCTCGTTCCCGGCCAGCGCGGCGGCCGCGGGCTGTTGATCCGGGCAGGCCTGGTGATAAGGCAGGGCGCAGGCCAGCTCACCCGGGAGCAACTCCCCATCCGGCCGGCAGAGCAGGAGGGTGCCGGAGGTGCCATCGATGGCGATGGCGGCCACCCGCTGTCGCTGAACCGGCGGCACGGCGGCCGCCAGATCGATCAGGGCTTCTCGCCAGGCCAGGGGATCAGCGAAGGGCCTGCCATAGGGGATCGACCGCTCCCAGACCACGGCCGCCCCCTGGTCATGGGTTGCCTCAACCAGGGCAAGCCTGGCGCCGCTGCTTCCCAGATCAAGGCCGAGCGCACTGCCCTCGGGTGCGGCGGCCTTGCCCAGTGGGGCTCCCTGGGCCTGAAGGGGAAGGACCATGGCCGAAGCTCCCAGGGCGTTGGGTCCGGGCAGGGGCCCGAAGGCCTGCCCGTGCCGCTTCGATTCAGGCGGGGCTGCCCACCTTGCTGGCGGTGGCCTGGCGCAGGGTGGCGGCCAGCGCGCTCACCTCCTCCCAGGGCAACTGGAGGTCGGCCCGACCGAAGTGGCCGTAGGCCGCCACATCCTGGTAGAAGCGGCCACCGCGTTGCTGGGGCAGATCCCGAAGCGCGAAGGTGGCGATGATGGCGCCGGGCCGCAGGTCCACGTGCTCCTGCACCAGGGCGGTCAGCTCGTCGTTGCTGAGCCGGCCGGTGCCAAAGGTTTCCACCAGGATGCTCACCGGCCGCGCCACGCCGATCGCGTAGCTGAGCTGCACTTCGGCCTTGCGGGCCAGACCGGCGGCCACCAGGGCCTTGGCCACGTAGCGGGCGGCGTAGGCGGCGGAGCGATCCACCTTGGTGGGATCCTTGCCGGAGAAGGCGCCGCCGCCGTGGCGGGCATAGCCGCCATAGGTGTCCACGATGATCTTGCGGCCGGTGAGGCCGGCGTCGCCCTGGGGACCGCCCACCACGAACTTGCCGGTGGGGTTCACCAGGAAGCGGGTGGTCTCCTGGGTGGGCTTGAGCACCAGATCCGCGGTGGCCGGCAGCACCACGCTGGTCCAGAGATCGGCGGCGATGCGTTCCCGCACGGCCTTCTCCTCCGACACACCATCAATCTCGGCCTCGTGCTGGGTGGAGATCAAGATGGTGTCGATCGCCACGGGCTGGTCGTTCTCGTAGACCACGCTCACCTGGGTTTTCCCGTCCGGCAGGAGATAGCCGAGGCTGCCGTTGTGGCGCACTTCCGCCAGCTTCCTCGCCAGGCGGTGGGCCAGGCTGATCGGCAGGGGCATCAGCTCCGGCGTTTCATCGCAGGCAAAGCCGAACATGATTCCCTGGTCGCCGGCCCCGATCAGGTCAAGCGGGTCGCCGTCATGGTCGTCGGCCTCGTTCACCCCCTGGGCGATATCCGGGGATTGCTGGTCGAGGGCCACGAGCACGGCACAGCTGCGGGCATCAAAGCCGCCGGCCCGGGCTCCGCTGTAACCGATTCCCTCGATCACCCCCCGCACCAGGCCGTTGAAGTCCACGCGGGCCGTGGTGGTGATCTCGCCGGTGATCAGGCAGAGGCCGGTGTTCACCACGGTTTCACAGGCCACCCGGCTGGCGGGATCCTGGGCGAGCACCGCATCCAGCACCGCATCGCTGATCTGGTCACAGATCTTGTCGGGATGGCCCTCGGTGACCGATTCCGAGGTGAAGACGTAGCGGCTCATCGGCGCGCGGGCGACAGGAGGAGGTGAGCCTATGCCCCGGCTTCGCCAAGACCCTGTGGTGATGGACACGCCGGGGGGCGGCAAGAGCCCCAGCCGGATCGATCCCTGGCGCCCATCAAGCTGTCACCGCCTCCAGCTCATCCCAGTGGTGCAGCACCAGGCTGCCGGCCTCCAGCCGGGGAGGCTGCCGCCAGCCAGCGCGGTAGCCGATCACCACCGGCACACCGGCGGCGCGGGCCATGCGCAGATCGCTGTCGGCATCGCCGATCAGGGCGCAACGTTCCGCCGGGACCCCCAGCGCGGCGCAGAGGCCATGGACGGCTCCGGCCGCCGGTTTGCGGGGATGGTGCTCGGCGCTCCAGAGGGCTTCGAAGTGGTGATCCAGCCCGTGTTCGGCGAGGAAGGCCTCAATCCCCTGCTCATGGTCGTTGCTGATCACGGCGCAACGCACACCGGAGCGCCGTAGGCGCTCCAGCAGCAGGGGCAGCCCCTCGGTGGGCTGGGGAGGGCTCTGGGCTCCCGCGCCGTGGAGCCCATCGGTCTGGGCGAAGGTGCCCTCGGCGATGACCAGGGCATCGGGCCAGCTCAGACCCACCTGGGTTAGGGCAGTGGCGGTGGCGATCAGGTTGTGGTCGCGGGCGGCCACCGCCGTGATGCCGCCCGGATGGAGGCCATCGCTGTGCAGTCCGTAGGCCCGCTGCAGCAGATCCCGGAGCTGGCGGAAGTGCCCGGGCTCCTGGGCCTGATGCTCCTGCGCCAGGGCCAGGCAGCGTTCAATCCGGGCCTCCGCCAGGGCCAGCAGCATCGGCTCACTGTGGCTGAGGGTGCCGTCCTTGTCGAAGAGCACCGCCTCGATCGGGGCGGGCCCTTCGGCCGAGGAGCCGAGCGGTTCGCCGCGAAGCAGCAGATGGGCCATGGCCAGGAAAAACCCGGCGGCCTGGGGCCGCCGGGTGAAAGGGAATGGAAGGAGGGTCTGAGGCCGGAGGGTTCGCAGGCTCAGTCGACGGTCACACCCATCGGCTCGCCCTCCTCGGCCTGCTCCAGCAGCATCTGCTTGTAGCGAGCCGCCATCTCCTCGGCCTTGTCGAACACCTTCTGGGGATCGCTGAGCATGTCACCGGGCTCGGGTTCGAGGGCCTTGGTGGAGAGGGAGATGCGGCCGCGCTCGGCGTCGAGGTCGATGATCATCACCTTCATCTGATCGTTCACATTGAGCACCGTGTGCGGTGTTTCGATGTGCTCGTGGCTGATTTCGGAGATGTGCAGCAGACCGCTCACGCCGCCGATGTCGATGAAGGCGCCATAGGGCTTGATGCCCCGGACGGTGCCGAGAACCACCTCGCCCACTTCCAGGCGGTTCATCTTGCGCTCCACCAGGGCGCGGCGGTGGCTGAGCACCAGGCGGTTGCGCTCCTCGTCCACCTCCAGGAACTTGAGGGGCAGGAAGTCGGCCACCAGCTCTTCTTTGGCCTTGCGGGTGCTGATGTGGCTGCCGGGGATGAAGCCCCGCAGACCCTCGACGCGTACCAGGGCACCACCGCGGTTGGTGGCGAACACCTCGGAATAGATGGTGGCGTCCTCCTTCTGGAGCTGACGCACCCGCTCCCAGGCCCGCTGGTATTCGATGCGGCGGATCGAGAGGGTGAGCTGGCCGTCTTCGTTCTCCTCGCTGAGAATGAAGAACTCGCGCACCTCGCCGGGCTCCAGCACGTCGGAGAGGTGCTCCACCCGGTTGATCGACACCTCCTGGAGCGGCATGAAGGCGGCGGTCTTGGCGCCGATGTCGATCATGGCGCCCTTGGATTCGAGCGCGAACACGGTGCCGTTGACCACGTCACCGGGCTTGAAGTTGTAGTCGTACTTGCTCAGAAGCGAGGCGAAATCCTCGAGGGTGAACCCCACGCCATCACTGTCACGACCGGCGCCACGGCTGCTCGAAGAGTCTGCGGAGGGAACGTCTTCCGGAATGTCCAGCTCGAATTCGCTGTCCACTTCCACGCTGGCGGCCTCGGCTGCCAGGGCGCTGACTTCGGAACTGGTGCTGGTGGGGGTCACGGTCATGGAGCGTTGGCGGTCTGCCGGAGGCAGTGCGAAGGAAGGCGCCAGAACTGCCCGCCAGCAGCACTTGGGCGATCGCACATTGTACGCAGGCGCAGGGTCAGAGAAGCGGGCGTCCTTCAGACCACTGCCAGATGCTCCTTGCCGCCGCAGCCACCCACTTCTCCGCCGCCGAGGCCCTCGAGGGTGGCCACGAAATCGCTCACGCTTCGGAACTGCCGATACACGGAGGCGAACCGCACGTAGGCCACTTCGCTCATCCCCCGCAACTGCTCCAGCACCAGCTCGCCGATCTCGTTGCTGCTCACTTCACGGTTGCTGCGCTGCTGGAGGGTGAGTTCGATCTCATCCACCACCCCTTCCAGGCGGGCAGGCTCAAGGCCGCTCTTCTCACAGGCCCGCAGCAGGCCATGCAGCAGCTTGGCGCGGTTGAAGGTTTCCCGGCAGCCATTGCGCTTCACCACCGTGATCGGCACGGTTTCGACCCGTTCGTAGGTGGTGAAACGAAAATCGCAGTTGAGGCATTCGCGCCGCCTCCTCACGCTCCGCCCGGAATCGGCGGCCCGTGATTCAAGAACCCGGCTATCGGTGTGTTGGCAGGAAGGGCATTGCATGCCCAACTCTCAGGCTTGTCGACCGAGTGTAGGCATTGATTCGCGGCTTGAAAAGGGCGGTGCGCCTGATCGGCTGCGGCAGCAAGAAAAAAAGCCCCTGCAGTGCAGGGGCTCGGAGGTGTTGGATTGGCACGTTTACTCACTTGCCGATCTTCGGGGGATCGCGAAAGGCGATGGCGAAGAAAAGGGTGGAAATGGCCAGGGCCAGAATCAGGATGTAGGCGAAGCTCTCCATGGGGAGTTCTCAGTAGGGGAGGGCAAGGACCAAAGGTCAGCGAGGTGGCTGGAGGCTTGCCTCAGCTGAGGGTGGAGCCTGCCGGGGGCACGTAACCCTGGGGCAGACGACGGGTGGAGCGGTCGCCCAGCTTCTGGAAGAGACCGAATTCAACCTGTTCACCGAGATCGGGATCGATGCCGGCGAACACATCGCGGTAGAGGGTGCGGGCACCGTGCCAGATGTGGCCGAAGAAGAAGAGCAGGGCGAAGGTGGCGTGGCCGAAGGTGAACCAGCCCCGGGGTGAACTGCGGAAGGTGCCATCGGAGTGGTACTTCTCGCGATCGAATTCGAACGCTTCACCCAGCTGGGCCTTGCGGGCCAGTCGCTTGACGTCGGCGGGATCAGTGAAGGTCTGGCCGTTGAGGGCGCCGCCGTAGACGGTGGCCTTCACACCCTGCTGTTCGAAGGAGTACTTGGCTTCAGCACGGCGGAAGGGGATGTCGGCCCGCACCACACCGGTCTCGTCCTGGAGAACCACAGGGAAGTTCTCAAAGAAGTTGGGGAGGCGGCGCACTTCCAGTTCGCGACCTTCCTTATCGGTGAAGCTGATGTGGCCGAGCCAGCCAGTGGGAAGGCCATCGCCATTCACCATCGGGCCAACCCTGAACAGGCCACCCTTGGCCGGGCTGTTGCCCACGTAGTCGTAGAAGGCAAGCTTCTCGGGGATCGAAGCCCAGGCCTGATCGCGGGTGGCGCCGTTGTCGATCGCCGTCTGCACGCGCCGGTTGATCTCGGTTTTGAAGTAGCTCTGGTCCCACTGATAGCGGGTGGGGCCGAACAGTTCGATCGGGGTGGCGGCTGCTCCGTACCACATGGTGCCCGCCACCACGAAGGCGGCAAAGAACACCGCGGCAATCGCGCTGGCCAGCACCGTTTCGATGTTGCCCATGCGCAGGGCCTTGTAAAGGCGCTCGGGCGGACGGGTGGTGATGTGGAAGATGCCGGCAATGATCCCCACGATCCCCGCAGCGATGTGGTGGGCCACGATGCCGCCGGGGTTGAAGGGATTGAAGCCTTCAGGACCCCAGGCAGGCTGCACCTTTTCGAGATGGCCGCTGATGCCGTAGGGATCGGAGACCCACATCCCCGGGCCGAAGACGCCGGTGAGGTGGAAAGCTCCGAAGCTGAAGCACCCCAGGCCGGCAAGCAGCAGGTGGATGCCAAAAATCTTGGGGAGGTCGAGGGCCGGTTCGCCGGTGCGGGGGTCCTGCCAGATCTCCAGATCCCAGTAGGTCCAGTGCCAGATGGCAGCCAGGAAGAGAAGGCCGCTGAAGATGATGTGGGCCGCCGCCACGCCCTCGAAGCTCCAGAAGCCGGGGTCCACGCCGGTTTCGCCGGTGATGCTCCAGCCGCTCCAGCTGCCGGTCACGCCCAGGCGGGCCATGAAGGGCATCACGAACATGCCCTGCCGCCACATCGGGTTGAGGACGGGATCGGACGGGTCGAAGATGGCGAGCTCATAGAGCGCCATGGAGCCGGCCCAGCCGGCTACCAGAGCGGTATGCATGAGGTGCACGGCGAGCAAGCGGCCCGGGTCGTTGATGACGACCGTGTGCACCCTGTACCAGGGCAATCCCATGGGGGTCAGGTCTGGGTGTGGTGGCGATGGTAGGCGGTGCCGCCCTCCTCGCGCGGTCGCTGGTTACGGACCGCAACTGCGGGATCCCAAGATGGGGGTTCTTCTGCGGTGGCTTTCCATGCCTGTGATCCGGTTTGTGCGGGAAGGCCGTGATGTGGAGTGCTACCCCGGCGAGAATCTGCGGGAGGTGGCCCTGCGGGAGGGCATTGAGCTCTACGGCCTCAAGGGAAGGCTGGGGAACTGCGGCGGCTGCGGCCAGTGCATCACCTGTTTTGTGGATGTGGTTCCGGCAGGAACCGCCACCAGCCTCAGCCCCCGGACCGGGGTGGAGGAGCGCAAGCTGCTGCGCCGACCCCAGACCTGGAGGCTGGCCTGCCAGGCCCTGGTGGAGCAATCGGTGCTGGTGGTGACCCGGCCCCAGGCCGGGGAGGCCGGCCTGGCCCCTCTGCTGGAGGGCGCCCTGGCCCGGCCCCTGCCGCCCGGACCCACCGCCTGGCCCGAACCCCCGGCCGCCGAGCCGGACTCCCCTTCGGATGGGGACCAGCCTGGGCTCGCCCGGGAGCCGGGGAGCGATGCTTCCTCGGAATTGGAAACGGCATCGGCAACGAGCGGTGAAGTTGACGACGAAGCTCCCCAGCAGCGGTGATACGGTCCCTGCGGATCCCCGCAGCCCGACCCACTCGTCGCCATGGAAACCAACGATCTCGGCTTTGTCGCCAGCCTGCTGTTCGTTCTGGTTCCTGCCGTGTTCCTGATCGTTCTTTACATCCAAACCAGCAGCCGTCAGGGCGGCTGAGGCGAACAGGGGGGGTGAGGCGAGGCCTTCGCCTCCCTGCCAGCGGCCTCAGATGCTCAGGCGGGCGCCGGAGCCATTGCCGTTCTGGTCGAGACCTGGGCTCAGCGCCGGTCCTCCGGCTCCCTCACCAGCAGCACCGGTGCCGGGGCATGAACCCGGATGTAATCGCTCACGGAGCTTCCGAGCAGCCGATCCAGGTCCACCAGGGCCTTCGCGACCAGCGGGCGGCGGTCCTGAGAGGCGATCACCACCAGGTCGGCCTTCATTTCCTCGGCGGTGTCGCACACGTTGCGGCCGATGTCGCCGGTGCGGTGAAGCGGTTGCATCGTGACCCCGAAGCTGCGGGCGCGCTGCACGGCCTTCTCCAGCACCTCGTCAGCAGGGCTGCGGCCACCCCTTGAGGGTGTGATGTCCTGCCGGCTGACGTGCACACCGGTGAGCGTTCCCCCGGGGATTGAAGCCACCAGTTCACAGGCCAGGCGGATCGCGTCGTCGCCCACGCCGGTTCCATCCACGGTCACCAGCACCCTGTTGATGGCGCGGATGTAGAGGTCGTCGCGCACCAGCAGCATCGGGCGGGTGGAGAGTTGGAACACGTACTGGCTGGCGCTGTTCGCCAGGATCGACTGAAGGCGGCCCAGACCGCGCGACCCCATGACGATCAGGTCGGCATCGAGTTCATCGGCCACCTTCAGCACGGTCTGCTTGGTGTCCCCCTGCCGCACGATCGTGTTCACTTCGCCGGGCTCCAGTCCCATGCGCGCCACGGCGTCAGCCACCAGGGCTTCGGCTTTGTCGCGATGGTCGCGGAACCCTTCGCCGCCCTGCTCGGTCACCACATGAAGCAGGTTGACACGGGCCTGGCGGCAGGGCGGGATGGCACGCAGGGTGCGTACCATTTCCTCGACATGGCCCTTGCCGGAATCGGCAATCAGAAGGTTGCGGAACACGGGTCGATCGGGCGGTCCGGGCCAGCCTATGGCCGTTTTCCGGTCCTCCCCCTCACCCTGTGAAGAGCTTGATGCAGCCAGCGTCGGATCAGCCGGGCCCCGGATCTGACGCCGATCCAGCCCACCCGGATCCCCATGGTGCCCAGTCCGGGGTCACGGCTGGGGCCGGCGCTCAGCCCAGGGAACCCGGTGTCGCCAGGGGGTGGTGCCTGCGGCGCCGGGTGCTGCCCCAGCACACCGACCATGCGGGGGTGGTGTGGCATGGGGCCTATGTGGCCTGGCTCGAGGAGGCCCGGGTGGAGGCCCTGGCGGCGGTAGGCCTGGCCTACAGCGATCTGGCGGCCCGGGGGGTGGAACTGCCGGTGGTTTCGCTCGAGATCCATTACCGCAAGGCGCTCCGCCACGGGGATCGGGTGGAGATCCGAAGCCAGGTTCTGCCCCGGCGTGGGGTGAAGCTCCCCTGGCGGAGCCTGCTGTTCGATGGCGCCGGCGATCTGGCCGCCGAGGCCCGGGTGAATCTGGTGGCTGTGGCCATGGATCGGCCTCCCCGTCCGCTGCGGCGCCTGCCGGAGGAGCTGGAGCGCGCGCTGGCCGCCCTGGTGGCCGGGCCCATGCCATGATACAGGTGTACTGGTGGCGGGGTGATGGGAGATCTGCTGGTGGGTCGTTTTCCTGTCTCCAGCCGTGGGGTGGGTGATGCAGGGGAGGGGGCTGAGGGTTTCGCCGGCCATCCCCTTGCCCCTGGCCTCTTCGCCCCGGCTCCCTCGGTGCCCTGGCCCCGGGATCGGCGCCTCTGGTGGTTGCTGTGGAGCCGCTGCCCGGGTTTGGGGTGGGTGCGCCTGCGGTCTCTGGAGCAGGGCTGCGGCGGCTTGGCCGCGGCCTGGGGGCTGCCCGCGGCTGGTTTCGCCCGGCTTCCGGGCTGGCATGCCGGACTGGTACCCGTGGTGGAGCGGTATCGGGAGTTCTGGGGGGAGGATCCCGTCGCGGCGCTGGGGCGGGATCCCCGGGTGGATCGGCGGGTGCTGCTGCCTGGCGATGCCCGCTGGCCGGCTGCCATCAGCGCCCTGGAGCGGCCGCCTCTGGGTCTCTGGTGGCAGGGCCGGGGCAGCCTCTGGAGCCTGCTGGCACGGCGCCGGGCGGTGGCGGTGGTCGGCACCCGGCGGCCCTCACCCCATGGGCTGGCCATGGCCCGGGCCCTCGGACTTGCCCTCGCCAGGGCCGGCTGGCCCGTGGTGAGCGGACTGGCAGAGGGGATCGATGGGGCTGTGCATGGAGGCTGCCTGGCCGGCGATGGCGCCCCGGTGGGGGTGTTGGGAACCCCCTTGGAGCGGGTGTATCCCCAGCACCATGGGCCCCTGCAGCGGTCGGTGGGACGGCGTGGCCTGCTGCTGAGTGAACACCCCCCGGGGGCCGCGGTCCACCGCGGCAACTTCGCCGGTCGGAACCGGTTGCTGGTGGCCCTGGCGGCGGCGGTGGTGGTGGTGGAGTGCCCGCCCGGCAGCGGTGCGCTCCATTCCGCCGCCTATGCCTGGGAGCAGGGTCTGCCCCTCTGGGTGGTGCCCGGTGATGCGGGGCGCCAGGCCGCCCTGGGCAGCAATCGGCTGCTCAGCCAGGGCGCCACCCCGTTGCTGGCGCCCGAGGATCTGGTGGCCTGCCTGGGTCCGGGGCCTCTCGCCCCTGCGGATCCTCTCGTCCCAGCGGCCGTCTCCGCCGGAGGCGACGCTCCTCCCGCGGATGGGACCCGCTCCGAGCACCACCGCTTGCTCGCGGCGGTGGGCGAGGGGGCTTCCCTTGAGCAGATCAGCCTCCGTCTGGGGCGCCCCGCCGGCGACCTGGCCATCGCCCTGTTCCAACTGGAATGGGAGGGCCTCCTACGCGCCGAACCCGGCCTGCGGTGGCGGCGCTGCTGATGGAGCCGCCAGATTCCGCTGCTGGGGCACCCTTAGCGTGGCTGGATAGAGGGATTGATGGGCATGGCTGGGGCTGAGATTTCAGCCTCCGATCTGCTGGCCTGGCGCCGAGCGCTCCTGGCCGACACGGGGGGCGGCAGCGCCGATCTCGACTGGCTTCTGGATCTCGGCGGCGGCCTCCGTTGGTCCGAGTTGCAGTCCCTGCATCTCCATCCGGACCGGAGGGTGCGATTGGCCCAGCCCCTGGGCCAGCTCGCGGACCTCTGGCGGCGGCACCGGCGCACGGCCGAGCCCCTTCAATACCTACTGGGGCGTTGTCCCTGGAGGGACCTGGAGCTGCGGGTGGGCCCTGGCGTGCTGATTCCCCGGCAGGAAACGGAACTTCTGGTGGAGCTGGCCCTGGAGCTGGCCCGGCCGGTGGCAGGGGGAGCGGGGTTGATCTGGGCCGATCTCGGCACGGGCTGTGGCGCCCTGGCGGTGGCCCTCGCCAGGGCTCTGCCGGCCGCCCAGGGGCTGGCGGTGGAGGCCAGTGAGGCGGCGTTGGGCTTCGCGGCCCTCAACCGGGCCGCTGCCGGGGTGGAGGATTGCATCACCCTGTTGCGCTCCGATTGGTGGGAGGCGCTGCGGCCCTGGTGGGGGAAGCTCGATCTGGTGGTGGCCAATCCTCCTTACATTCCCAGTTCTGTTGTGGAGGGGCTCGAGTCTGTGGTCCGTGATCACGAACCCCGCTGCGCCCTCGATGGCGGATCCGATGGCTTGGAGGCCCTGCGCACCATCTGCGCTGGTGCGCTCCAGGCCCTGGCGCCGGGAGGCCTGCTGCTTCTCGAGCACCATCACGATCAGAGCCGCAGCGTGGCTCAGCTGCTGGCAGAGGCCGGACTTGAGGCGGTGCAGGCCCACCGTGATCTCGAGGGGGTGCGGCGTTTCGCCAGTGGTCGCCGGCCCCTGGCGGGGGTGGGGCGATGAGTGAGGCTCTGGGCGGCGTGGCCCTGGCGGCGCGGCTGGCGGCTGGCGAGGCCGTGCTGTTCCCCACCGATACCCTGCCGGCGCTGGCTTCGGCCCCCTCGGTGGCGCCCCTGCTGTGGCGCCTGAAGCGCCGGCCGCCCGACAAACCCCTGATCCTGATGGGCGCCGACCTGGAGCAACTGGTGGAGCGACTCGGGGTTCCCTGGCGCGCCGAATGGCTTGAGCAGGCCCACCACTGCTGGCCCGGAGCCACAACTCTGGTGCTGCCGATCGCTGGTCCCCTGGTGCAGGCCCTCAACCCGGGCGGCGTCAGCCTGGGGCTGCGGGTTCCTGCCTCCCCCCTGGCCTGCGACCTGCTCCGGATCAGCGGTCCGCTGGCCACCACCAGCGCCAATGCTTCCGGTGCTGAGCCGGCCCTCAACGCGGATCAGGCCGCCGCGGCCTTCCCCGGGCTCGCCCTGCTCGCCCCGTTGCCCTGGCCTCCGGGAACGGGAGCCCCCAGCCGTGTGCTGGCCTGGCGAGAACCCGATGCTGCGGATCAGGATCCCTGGCAGGTGCTTCGGCCCGGCCCCAACCCCCATGGCCCGGCGCCGGACGTCGGGGGGCCTCCATGGTGATGCTCCTCGTTGTGGTGCTGCTCACCGTTGCCCTCAGCCATGCGCTGGTGGAGCCCTTAGCAGTGGTGCTTCGTTCCCTGCTCGATCTCTCCTGGCTGGGCTGGGCACTCCTGCTGCTGCTGGCCTGGCTGCTGGCCGGAGGCATTACCGAGGCGGCACCGACCCGCCGGGAGAATGCCGATCCCGGGGCCGATCAGGGTTGAGCGCCGGGCTTGGCCCCTGCAGTTGCCGCCGGGTTGATGGTGGTCCAGTCGAGGAAATCGATCGGACCAAGGATCCGCTCGGGTTGCCCGGTCACCTGCATCTGCACCAGATCGGCACGGCCGGAGCGAATCCTCAGACCGTCGCGGAGTGGGAAGCTGCGTTCGCCTTCGAGGTCGCCGGAGAAGAGCAGCACTCCCTCGCTGCTGCGCACCTCCAGCCAACTTGGACCGGTGGTGCGTAGGCGGACCGAAGGCACGCCCGCGGGGGGTGCGGCGTTCTGGGGCGCTGGGCTGACCTTTGTTTCCGCCACCTGGCTTCTGGGCTTGGAGCCCCAGGGAGGGCTGGCCAGCAGGAGCGCTCCCAGTCCCAGGGCCAGGCCGGAGGCCAGGGTCCCGCCAACCACGGCGCTACGCAGCCCCAGCGCCCCCTTCCGCGGCGTGACGCGAGGCGTGGCTCGCGGCGCCACACCCTTCGCCGCAACCTGGACCTCTGGGCGGCCATCCCCGAAGCCAGTGCCGCCCTCGTCGAGGCGGGAACCGGCTTCGGCTGCGGGGGGCAGGCTGGCCTTGCCGCTGCTGCCGCCCTCGGGCAGTGCCCGGCGGATCTGCTCGCGCAGGGTCATCCCCTCCTCAAGCAGTTGGTCGTTGCGTTGCTGGACCGGGCGGACCCGTTCCCGAAATTTGCCCTCAAACACCTCGGGCAGGTCCTTCAACAGGGCCTGGTAGCTGTCCCGCTTACGCCGTGCCGCCTCCAGCTCCTCCTTGAGCGCCTCGTGGCGGAGGCGGTCGGCGTCGGGCGAATCGGGCATCGATCCAGGGCCTGCGAGCGGGGCGGGCCCAAGGATAGGAGGGTGCTGAACAATGACGCAGATCAGCCTGTGCGAAGGGCCGGCATCCTGCATCCTTGGAGGATGTCCCCTGGCTTGGCATCCTGATGGTTCCGCAACCGCCCGCCTCGATCGCCGTGGTGGGCGCGGGTGTGGGTGGCTGCGCCCTGATCGCCGCCCTGCGGCGAGGCGGCTGGCGGGGTCCCATCTCCCTCTGGGAGAGCGGCCGCGGTCCGGGGGGGAGAACCGCCACGCGCCGTTCGCGCCAGGATGCCGGGCTGCGGATCGACCACGGCGCCCCCCTGTTCAACATCAGCGGCCCCACGCCCCCGCTGTTGGAATCCTTGCTGGCCGCGGGGGTGATCGAGCCGTGGCAGGAGCCCCGGGCGCGGCTCGACGCAGCGGGACAGCTCCACCGCGAGGACCAGCGCGACCCCCTCGGGGAAGGCCAGCTGTACCGCGGGGTCGGTGGCATGGATGGCCTGTGTGCGGGCCTCCTCCACCTGGCCCAGGCCGCCGCCGCGGCGGAGCGGGCAGCGGGTGGGGCGCCGGCAGGGGCTTTTGAGGCGCACTACGGCGTGCTGATCCGCCATCTCGCGGTGACCCCCGATGGACGCTGGCAGCTTCTCGACCGGGAGCGCCAACGGCTCGGGGAGGCTGACTGGCTGGTGCTGGCGGGCACCCTGCTGGCCCATCCCCGCTCCCGCCTGCTGCTGGCCTGGGACACCGTGCCCCTCAAGGAGGCAGCCCAGTCGTTGGATGATCCCGCGCTTCAGCATGGGCTGGCGGCCCTGGCCTCGATTCGCTCGGAAGCCCGCAGCAACCTGCTGTTGGTGGCCGAGGGGGCCGACGCCGAGGTCTGGCGCCGCTGCCCGTTCCGCCTGCTGCGCTTCGATGCGGCCGCGGAGCAGCGCTGGCGTCTCTCCCGGCTCTCGATTCAGCCCCTGCCGGATGGGCGGGTGGCCGTGGTGGCCCACTCCAGCGCGATCTTCGCCGCCGAGCATCTGAGTGTGTATGGGACGCGCTCCTCGATCGCCCGCCAGCTCGATCGCATGCCGCGCCAGGAGGAGGAGAAGGCGGTGATCGAGGCTCTCAGTGAGGCCCTGCAGGACGCCCTGGCCCAGTGGCTGGAAGCTGGCGTGGTGGGCCGGGGGGAGCGCCAGCTGATGCGCTGGGGGGCCGCCTTCCCGCGGGAACCGGGTCTGCCGCAGGAGCTGCTGCTCTGCCGCCGCAGTCGGGTGGGCTTCTGCGGCGATTACGTGGCGGGTGTTGGCTTCGGCCGGGTGGAGGGCGCCCTGCGCAGCGGCGAGAGGCTGGCGGCGCTGCTGCTGGAGCCCCCCGGGGGGGAAGCCTCCACGCCAGGTCGCCCAGATGGGCCCGCCTGAACCGATCCTCCGCTGCTGGTGCTGATCAATCCGGAGCAACCTCATCAGGATGGCCCTGAAAGGACCTGTCCGGAGTGCGCCCATGCCTTCGCTGGCTTCCACCACCGGCGCCACGCCGGCTGGACCGGTGACTGCCCCCACCAGCGCTCCTTCGGAACCCACACGCCGGGGCGGCGTGGATCCTTACTGGAGCGAACCGCTCGAGGATCTGCTGCGGCGTCTCGGGAGCGGCCGGAACGGACTCTCCAGCGGCGAGGCCGCCCGCCGGCTCCGTGCTCCGGCCGCCCGCCCCCTGGCCGGGATCGGCAGATCCGGGGCAACGGCGGCGGCGGTTCTGCTGCTGCGCCAGTTCGCCAGCCCGATCATCCTGATGCTGCTGGCGGCGGCGCTGCTCTCCTTCGGGCTCGACTCCCCCACCGACGGCTTGATCATCCTGGCGATCGTGCTGGTGAGCGGCCTGCTGGGCTTCTGGCAGGAGCATGGCGCCGAGCGGGCCGTGCGGCAGCTGCTGGCGGTGGTGGAACTGCGCTGTGCCGTTTGGCGGGATGGGGTGGAGGTGGCGATTCCGATGGCGGCGGTGGTGCCGGGGGATGTGGTGCGGCTTGCCGCCGGTGATGGCATCCCGGGGGATTGCCGGCTGATCGAGGAGCGCGACCTCTGCGTGGATGAGGCGGCCCTCACCGGCGAGAGCTTCCCGGTGGAGAAGCGGGTGGATCAGCTGGCGCCAGCCACGCCCCTTGCCCAGCGGGCCAATGTGCTCCACCTGGGCACCCATGTGGTGAGCGGCAGCGGCCTGGCCGTGCTGGTTCACACCGGGCGGGCCACCGCCTACGGCGCCATCGCCGAGCGGCTGCGGCTGCGCAACCCCGAAACGGAGTTCGAGCGGGGGGTGCGGCGCTTCGGCAACCTGCTGGTGGAGGTCACGCTGGTGCTGATCGCGCTGATCTTCGCCTTCAACGTGCTGCTGAAGCGGCCGGTGGTGGATTCCTTCCTCTTCGCCCTGGCCCTCGGGGTGGGTCTCACCCCCCAGCTCCTGCCGGCGATCATCAGCGTGAACCTGGCCCAGGGCGCGCGCAGCATGGCCCGTCGCCGCGTGATCGTGAAGCGTCTGGCCGCGATTGAGAACTTCGGGAGCATGGATGTGCTCTGCAGCGACAAGACCGGCACCCTCACCGAGGGGGTGGTGCGGCTGGCTCAGGCCCTGGCCGCCGATGGGCTGCCCTCTCCGGCGGTGCTTGAGCTGGCCAGGCTCAATGCCCTGTTCGAGAGCGGCTTCGTGAATCCGATCGATGCGGCCCTGCGGGCGCTGCCCGAGCCGCCGCCGCCGGGGATGGAGCCGCTGAAGCCCGCCGGGGCGGCTGGAGCGAACCATGCGGCACAGGCAGGACCCGTCAGGCGAACGCTCAGCGAACAGCCCCAACCGCCCGGGCTGCCTGGGCTGCTCCCGGCCCCCGCGGCCTGGAACAAGCTCGATGAGAAGCCCTTTGATTTCCACCGCAAGCGCCAGAGCGTGCTGCTGCAGCCCGTTCAGAACGCGGCCGGCGGACCGCAGCTGATTACCAAGGGCGCCCTGGCACGGGTGCTGGAGGTGTGCAGCCAGGCCCGGTGCGCCGATGGCTCCCTCCAACCGCTGGCCGATCGCGAAGCGGGGATCAGGGAGCTGGCCCTGGAGCGGGCCCGCGGCGGTGAGCGGGTGCTCGGGGTGGCCAGCCGGCTCCATCCGCCCGGGGCGATCGGCCCCGATTCGGAGCAGGCCATGGTCTTTGAGGGGCTGTTGGTGCTGGCCGATCCCCTCAAGGCCGGCATCGCAGCCACCGTGGCGGAACTGGCGGGGCTGGGGGTGCGTCTGAAGATCATCACGGGCGACAGCGCCCCGGTGGCCGAGCGGATTGCCCGCGAGGCGGGGCTGCCCGATCCCCGTGTGCTCACCGGCGGCGAGCTGCTCAGCCTCAGCGATGCGGCGCTGCCGCTGCGGGCCGAGGCCTGCGATGTGTTCGCCGAGGTGGAACCCAACCAGAAGGAGCGGCTGATCAGTGCCCTGCGGCGGGCCGGCCATGTGGTGGGCTACCTGGGCGATGGCATCAACGACGCCCCGGCGCTGCACGCCGCCGATGTGGGGCTTTCGGTGCAGGGGGCGGTGGACGTGGCCAAGGAGGCGGCGGACATCGTGCTGCTGGAGCCCGATCTGGCGGTGCTGGCCGCCGGCATCCGCGAGGGCCGCCGCACCTTCGCCAACACGCTCAAATACGTGTTCATGGCCACCAGCGCCAACTTCGGCAACATGGTGTCGATGGCGGGGGCCTCGCTGCTGTTGCCCTTTCTGCCCCTGCTGCCCAAGCAGATCCTGCTCACCAACCTGCTCACGGATCTGCCGGAGATGACCATCGCCACCGACCGGGTGGATTCCGACTGGATCAGCCGGCCGCGACGCTGGGACATCGCCTTCATCCAGCGCTTCATGCTGGCCTTCGGCCTGGTGAGCTCGGTGTTCGACTACCTCACCTTCGCCGTGCTGCTCTGGCTGCTGCGCTGCGATGCGGCCCACTTCCGCACCGGCTGGTTCGTGGAATCGGTGCTCTCGGCCGCCATGGTGGTGCTGGTGGTGCGCACCCGCGGCCCCCTGCTCACGAGCCGCCCCTCCCCCAGCCTCACGGCGGCCACCCTCGTGGTGCTTGCAGCCACCCTGCTGCTGCCCTACACCCCCCTGGGCCATCTGTTCGGTTTTCTGCCGCTTCCTCTGCCGTTTCTGGGGTTGCTGGCCCTGATCCTGCTCGCCTACGTGATCAGCGCCGAAGCGGTGAAGCGCTGGTTCTACCGAAACCACACGGGCTGAGCGGCTCGATCAGTCGTCGGAGAGCTCCACGGCTTCCAGAAGGCTGATCGCCACACGGATGCGGTTGAGGTCCATCGCCCAGGCCGCCACGCTCTCGGCCTTCTCCTCCGCGATCAGGCCCTCGATCACATCTTCGTGAAAGGCGGCCAGCTTCTGGATGATCTTCACCGCCAACTCCCGCTCCTGATAGGGGCTCAGGGCGGATCGGGTCTCCACGAGCTTGAACACATCGCGGGCGTTGTCGAGCTGGGCGCGGGTGAGCAGCTCGGACACATTGCTCGGAAAGGCGCTGGGGCCAGGGTCATCGCCGAGTTCAGGGTGGCCGGACCAGCGACCCTGCCCCCGGCTGCTGGCCGGTTCGTGGGGACCCTGCGGATCGGCACCGGAGCTCGGACCCGATTCAGAGCCGGAAGTCAGATCCGCCATCACTGCAACTCCTGGCTGGCTGGATCCTAGGGGGGATCGCCCGGGCTTCCGGACAAGGCCGGCCGCAGGCCCCGAAGGGCGCCGCGAGGATCGTCAGTGGCTGGAATCGCGCATCCGTTGCAGGAAGGCCGCCTCCTGCTCCGGCGTGGCCAGGCGGCCGTCATCCACAATGATGATGCGATCGGCCACGTCGAGAATCTTGTTGTCGTGGGTGACCATGATGATCGTGGTCTTCTGCTCGCGGGCCAGCTGCTGCATCAGCTCCACCACGGTGCGACCCGATTCCTTGTCGAGGGCGGCGGTGGGTTCATCCCCCAGCAGGATCTTCGGCTGGCCCACCAGCGCCCGGGCGATCGCCACCCGCTGGCGTTGACCGCCCGAGAGGTTGGCAGGCATGTACTCGACCCGATCGCCCAGGCCGACTTTTTCGAGCATGGCGGTGGCGAGCTGATCCATGTCCTGGCCGAAGAAGCGGTCGTGCAGTTCCAGCGAAAGCCGCACATTGCGGCGGGCATTGAGGAACATCATCAGGTTGTGGGCCTGGAAGATGAAGCCCACATTCAGGCGCAGATCGGCGAGCTGATCCTTGCTGGCGCCGTTGAGTTCCTGGCCCAGAATCTTGAGGCTGCCGTCCTGGCAGGAGCGCAGGCCCCCAAGCATCGTGAGCAGGGTGGTCTTGCCGGAACCGGAGGGGCCGGTGCAGATCACAATCTGCCCTGGGTAGATGTCGAGCGTGATGTCCTTGAGGGCGTGCTTGCGCCCTTCGCCACTGCCGAACCAGTGATTCACATGGTTCAGGGAGATCACCGGTTGGTCGTGATCCCCCCCCGGCTTCGGCGCGCTGGGGCTGGTGCTGCGCACCTCAGCGGGTTCGTCACTGGGCCCGGGGGCTGCCGCGCCGGCTGGATCGAGGCTGGATTCGGGGCGCGCCATGGGGTGATCAGAAGACATCGGCCGGATCCAGCTGCACCAACTTGCGGGTGGCCAGGGTGCCGGAGCCCACGCACATCACGAAGGTGAGGATGAGCACCAGCAGGGCCCGGTTGAGGGTCATCATCACCGTGAGCTTGGTGACGCCGGCCAGCAGCGCATAGAGGGCGCAGGAGAGAAGCACGCCGGGGAGGAAGCCCACCACCGCCAGAATCGCCGATTGCTGAATCACAATCCCGATCACGAAAGGATCGCGGTAACCCATTGCCTTGAGCGTGGCGTACTGGGGGAGAGAATTCATCACATCGCCATAGAGAATCTGATACACGATGATGCTGCCCACCACAAAACCCACCAGCACGCCGAGCGAGAAGATGAAGCCCACCGAGGAATTACGCTTCCAGTAGTTCATTTCCTTTTCCGCTAATTCCTGTTTGGTGAGCACCATCACATTGCGGCCATCCAGGATCGGTTTTATCGCGGCCTTCACCGCCTGGGGCGAGGCGCCGGGCTTGAGCCGGATCAGGCCCATCTGCAGGGAGCCGGGATCGAGCCTGGGGAAGAGGTGCAGGAAAGTGTTCTCCGCGGTGATCAGGTTGGCTTCGGCGGCGAAGGTGGCGCCCATCACAAAGGTGCTGATGATGTTGAGCCGTTTGTTGTTCACCTCCACGGCGAAGGGTTTGCCCTGGTTGATCGTGCCGATCACATCGCCGTATTGCTTCTTGGAGTTGCGATCGAACAGGGCGTTGCGCAGCACCTGCAACTGGCTGCGGTTGGCCTCGATCTCGGGGAAATTCAGCGAAGGCTGATCGAGGTTGACGCCATAGACATAGATGTCAAAGGATTGGCGGGTGGCCGGTGTGATCCAGGTGCCCCGCGCGATCCGCAGCGGCGACACCGCCGCCACCCCATCCACCCCCAGCACCTGATAGAGGCGGCTGCGCGGGAAATCCTGAAGTGAACCCATGTTGCTGTATTTGGAGCTCACCATCACCAGGTCAGCCTCGAGCCGTTCGATCGGTTTCTTTTGGCTGTTGTAGAGGCTGTCCAGCAGGCCCAGCTGGAAGAACATCAGCAGGTTCGAGAAGCTCACCCCGGCGATGCCGATCAGCAGCTTGGTGGGGTTGTTGCTCACCTGCAGCCAGGCGATCGGGGTGCGCTGCAGCAGTTTCTGGACGGCGCGCCGCATCAGGGGGTCCTCGGTGCAGCGGGGGCGGCGTCGCGGGGAGCGGTGGGTGGAGTGGAGGGGGCGGGGGCCGCGGCCGGCGGCGCGGCGGCGGGGCTCAGGGCGGCCTCCGCCGGGGTGAGGGGATCAAACACCACATTCACCTGCAGATTCGAGGCACCGCCGATGTGGCGTTGCTTCAGATCGGTGGGATCGATGCGCAGCCGCACCTGGAACACCCGCTGATCCTGGTTCTCGCCAGCCTCGCCGGCGAAGATCGACTGGCGTTGCACCTGGGGCAGCACCTGATAAACCGTGGCTCGGGCGCTGCCTTCGAAGCCGTCGGCGCTGATCGTGGCCCCCTGGCCGAGGCGCACGCCCTTGATGTCGCTCTGGTACACCTCAGCGGTGACCACCATGCGGCTGGTGTCGGCCATCTCAAGGATGCCGGAGTCGCCCACCTTGTCGCCGGGCTGCACCACCACCTTGAGGATGCGGCCTTCCTGGGGGGCGAGCACCGTGGCGAAGGCCAGCTCCTGCTTGGCCCGGTCCCGGGAGGCGATCGCCTTGCGCAGTTCGCTCTCGGAGGCGGCCACATCCACCGGCCGCACCTCCCTGACCTGGTTGAGTTTCTGCTTTTCGCTCTCGATCTCGGAACTCAGGCTCGAGAGGGTGCCGGCGCGGGTTTCGATCGCGCGGTTGAGCTCCGCTTCGGTGGTCTGGGCGCGGGTGCGGTAGCGGTCCCGATCCAGTTCGGAGGCACCGCCGTTGGCGTAAAGGGTGTCATACCGCTTCGACTCATTGCGAGCCTCGAGCATGCTGGCTCGCTTGCTGTTCACGTTTTGATCCTGGGCGAGCTTTTCGCCGGCCAGTTGCCGCTCCAGGCTTTGTACCTTGAACACCTGGGCCTGGATCTCCCCCTGCTTGGCGCCCGCCTTCACCTGTTCCAGCTTCCGCTGAGCGAGGGTCACGTTCTCCTCAGCCTCGGCCAGGGCGGCGGCCAGGCTGGCCTTGCTGTTGAGCACCGCCAGGGGCTGACCCTTCTTCACCTGCTGGCCCTCCTCCACCAGGATGTCCTGCACCCGGTCGCCGCTGAGGGAGGTGGGCACCGAAACCTTGCGGATGCGGGTTTCCGGTTCGAGCCGCCCCAGGGCCGAGATGCGACGCGGGCCCTGCACCACCGGGACCTCGGGGGGCTTGGCTTTGCAGGCCACCAGCAGGGCTGGCAGGGGCAGGGCGGCCAGCAGCAGGGGGAGAGTGAACCGAAGCAAGGGCAGGCGGGCGCCCTGGCCAGCGGACGTTGGGCGGCGAGACGATCTGGAGGAGAGACCAGCGTCGGCGGTTTGGTTGGGAGTCGGCTGGAGCGAGCGGCTGGCCATCGGCTCGGGATTCACGCGCTTGGATCGCTCACCACGGGCCAAGGTTAGGTCGGTCGGCCCGATCCTCCAGGGATCCGGGCAAACTCCCCGGGTTCCCCCATGCGACGATCGCGCCATCCAGCGCTCTGATCTGTGCGGGGCCAGCGCAGCGGCCAGGTGGGAGCCGAGCCGCTCCGATCCCATCTGGTGCTGGCCGGTGGCGGTCACACCCATGCGCTGCTGCTGCGGCGCTGGCTGATGCGGCCCCGATGGCGGCCGGCCGACACCCTCATCACCCTGGTGAGCCGCCACAGCACAGCCCTCTACTCGGGCACGCTGCCTGCCCTGGTGGCCGGCCTGATCCCTGCCCAGGCGTGCACCATCGACCTGCGGCGTCTCTGCGCCCTGGCCGGCGTGACATTTCTGCGCGCCGAGATCGTGGGGCTCGATCCGGTGGCGCGGGAGCTGCGGCTGGAGGGGCGGCCGCCGCTGCGCTTCGATCGGCTCAGCCTCGATGTGGGGGCGGTGACGGCGGGGCTCGCCGGCTGCGGCCAGCCGGTGAAGCCCCTGGAACCCTTTCTGGCCTGGCTCTCCACCCTTCGCCCCGGATCCGAGCTGCGCATCCGCGGCGGCGGCGCGGCGGCGGTGGAGCTGGCCCTGGCCCTGCGGGCCCGGGGCCTGGCGCCCCGGCTGCTGCTGCGGGGCCTGGCGCTGCGGCTGGGATCGGCGGCGGCCAATCGGCTGGGGGAGCGGTTGCTGGAGGCGGCGGCCATCCCGCTGGAACGGAGCGTGCCGCCGGACGCGCCGGCCGATCTGGCCTGCACCGGAAGCCGGGCACCGACCTGGCTGGCGGCGTCGGGCCTGCCGGTGGAGCCGGCCACGGGCCGGGTGCTCACCGAAGCCAGCCTGCAGGTGCGGGACCACCCCCACCTCTTCGCGGCCGGCGACTGCGCTGTGGTGGCCGCGGCGCCCCGGCCAGCCTCGGGGGTGTGGGCGGTGCGGGCCGCTCCTGTGCTCGCTGGGAATCTGCAGCGCAGCCTGGAGCAGCCGGAGCGGCGGCTCCGCCCATGGCGCCCCCAGCGTCAGGCATTGCAGCTCCTGGGGGATGGGGGCTGGAGCCCGCGGGGGCCACGGGCCGCGGCCTTCTGGGGCCCCCTGGCCCTCGGCCCCAGCCGCTGGTTGTGGCGCTTCAAGCGCCGGCTCGATCAACGCTTTCTGGAGGGTTTCGCGGCTCTGGCTCCGATGCAGCCGGAGGCCATGGCCTGCCGCGGCTGCGCCGCCAAGCTGGCGGCCGCTCCCCTGGAGGCGGCCCTGGCCCGGTTGGAGGGGATGGCGATGGCGGCGGCACTTTCCCCAGCGGCCCTGGGCCTTGAGGAGGGGAGGGAGGCGATGGCCACGCTCCAGGCGCCTGCCCCCCCCGCGAAAGACCGGGCCGCGACGGACCGGAATGACGGGCGGACCGGCATGGGGTGCTTCTTCCCTTCGGACGGAGCACCCGCCGGGTCACCCTCATCAGCGCCCCCGCCCGAGGACGCCGCCGTGGTGGCGGCCGTTGCGGATGGCTCCCTGCTGCTCCAGAGCGTGGATGGCTTTCCTGCCCTGGTGGCCGACCCCTGGCTCAACGCCCGCCTCACCACCCTGCATGCCTGCGGCGATCTCTGGGCCAGTGGCGCGGCGGTGGCGAGCGTGCAGGCCTTGGTGACCTTGCCGGAGGCGGCGCCATCGCTGCAGGAGGAACTGCTGCTGCAGACCCTGGCGGGGGTGCGCTCGGTGCTCGATCCGCTCGGGGCACGCCTGATTGGTGGCCATACCCTGGAGGGTCGCGATGGGGCGGGCCTCGGCCTGGCGCTCACGGTGAATGGCCTCACCCCGCCGCAGCGCCACTGGTCCAAGGGCCCCCTGCGGGCGGGCGATGCGCTTCTGCTCTGCGGGCCCCTCGGCAGCGGGGTGTTGTTCGCCGCCGCCGCGGCCGGCGTGGCCAAGCCTGGCTGGATCGATGCGGCCCTCGAAACGATGCAGCGGAGCCAGGCGCCGCTGGTGGAACTGCTGAGCACCTTTGGCTGCCACGCCTGCACGGATGTCACCGGCTTCGGACTGCTCGGCCACCTGGGGGAGATGCTGGCGGCGGGCGCTGCCGCCGTTGGTGGGGCCGGAAGCGCCGGGCCGGACCTCGCCGAGCCGGCAGGGGAGGGGGCCGCTGCCGCAGCCATCGCTCCAGCCCTTGCCGCAGCCACGGCTGCAGCCGCCTTCGACGCTGAGATTGACGCTGTGGTTGACGCTGAGATCGATGGTGGGCTCGATGGCATGGTCGAAGCCGGCGACCTGAGCGATCGGAGCGAGCCGTTCAGGTACAGGGCCCATGGCCTGCGGCAACGCACCCCCCTCCTGGTGCAGCTTGAGGCGGGCAAGATTCCAGCCTTCGCCGGCGCCCTGGAGCTTCTGGATCAGGGCTGGGCCAGCAGCCTGGCCCCCGCTAATGCCCGCGCCCTGGCGCTGCTGGAGGGACCCGTGCAGTTGGTGGGGGTGGCCAGAGGCGCCGAGCCGACTCCAGGGCAGGAGGATGCCGCGTCGGCCGCCGTCCTCGCCATTCCGGGACGCCGAGCGGCCCTGGAGGCCCTGCTGATCGATCCCCAGACCTGCGGCCCCCTGCTGGCGGCCCTGCCGGCCGAGCGGGCTGGCGCTGCCCTGGCGGCCCTGCGGCTGGCCGGCTTCCCGGAAGCCGCCCTGATCGGCACGGTGCAGCAGGGCCCGAGCTCTCACCCGGGCGCAGAGGGGGGCGAACCTGCCGACTGAAGCCCTATGGGTGGCACCCCGGGCGGAACAGGCCGCGGCGCTCCGCCACGGGCCCCTATTGCCGGAGTTACACGCCGGAGAAAGAGGGCGTGGATCCCTGATGCCCCCCCGCAAACAGGTCCAGGTTGAAGCACCGGAGTCATCCCACCAGAGCGGGTCGGGAGCGCACCAGACCCTGCTCCAGCAGCAGCTGGGCCGCGGTTGCCGCCTCCAGCTCTCCCAGGTCCATCGCCTGCACGGCATGGCCGCTGAGGTCGTGGTCGTAGCAACGGTCGTAGTAGTCGAGCATCTGGCGGCAGGCGGTGGCCCAGTCGGCGGCGGCGATCGCCTCCAGGGCGATGGCGGTGCGCTGGGGCCCGAGCCGTTTGGCGATGCGGCCGGTGGCTTCGGCCAGGCCGGTGGGATCCTGCCGGCCGTACACCGCCACCAGCTGGCTCACCCGGTGCTCCAGGGGCCTCTGGATCGCCAGGGCCGGGGCCGCCAGCATCTGCCGCCACAGGCCCGCCGGAATCCTGCAGCGACCCACCTGGGAGCTCTCCGCCTCAAGCCAGATCTCCGGGGCATCCTCCAGGGCGGCCAGGTCGGCGGCCAGAAGGTTCTCGTAGTGCTCGCTGCTGGGCTGGGGCGGCAGGCCGAGGCCGCCGAAGCTGCTGCCGCGGTGGTGGGCGCGGCCCTCCAGATCCAGCACGGCCACCCCCCGTTCGCGCAGGGCCAGGAGGAGATCGGTCTTGCCGGTGCCGGTGCGGCCCCCCAGCAACCGCAGCGGCCAGGGGCGCTCGAAACGCTCAAGCACCCAGTGGCGATAGGCCTTGTAGCCCCCCTCCAGCAGCAGCACCGGCAGATCAAGCTGGCCGGCCAGCCAGGCCACCGAACCGGAGCGCATGCCGCCGCGCCAGCAGTGGAGGCGCAGGGGCTGGGGGGGGGAAGCCGATTCCTCGGTACCTGGCCGCGGCAGGGGAGGCTCCGCGGAGTCGGGCTCGTTCGCCGGCGGCTCTGCTCCGCCCAATCCAGATCCTGCTTCGGGCGGGGGAGGGAGGGTGCTGGCGGCGGCCAGCGCCTCCGCCAGCCGCTCCATGCGGGGACCCACCAGGGCCAGGCCCCGCAGCACCGCCGCCTGACGCCCCTGTTGCTTGTAGAGGGTGCCGATCTCGGCCCGCTCGGCGTTGTCGAACAGGGGCAGATTGGTGGCGCCGGGAATGTGGCCCTGGGCAAATTCGGCCGGGCTGCGCACATCCACGATGAGCCCCTCAGCCGCCAGGAAGGCATCGATCGGCACGGGCGCTGGGAAGGGAGAGGCCATGGCGCTGGATCGGCGGGGCAAGGTGCCGGAGCGGCCCTGCGGCGCGGCTGCCGCCCCGACTCTGGCCCAGCGCGCGCGCCTGCGCTGCTCCCACGCCGGCCTGAGGTGCGCGCCGGGGAGCCTGGGGCCGGATGGCCAGGGGGGCATTCCCATGTTGAAAGTGGC
>Ga0209189_1000742_pt1 | contig 25958 bp, 21 predicted proteins | sample C_130820_EF_Meta_FD_187308 | JGI IMG/M metagenome (GOLD analysis project Ga0209189, IMG submission 187308) | Freshwater microbial communities from Lake Croche, Canada to study carbon cycling - C_130820_EF_MetaG (SPAdes) (version 3) | ecosystem: Environmental > Aquatic > Freshwater > Lake... | reverse complement strand
GGAAAAAAGCGAAAAGAACGAAACCCAAGCAGGCAAGGAGAGTGCCAAGGCGGCCGAGAAACGGAATCTCGACCTTGCCCTGCAATCGATCGTCAAAACGTATGGGGAGAATGCGATCATGCGTTTGGGGGATGCGGCGGCGAAATTGAAGATCGATGTCGTTCCGACCGGCTGTTTTGCGATCGATCAGGCGTTGGGGGCGGGTGGATTTCCCCGGGGCCGGATCATTGAGATTTTCGGGCCGGAATCGTCGGGAAAGACGACGCTGACCCTGACGGCGATTGCCAATGCCCAGAAACAGGGTGGCACAGCCGCCTTCATCGATGTGGAGCATGCCTTGGATCCTTCCTATGCGAGGAAGCTCGGGGTAAACATGGATGAACTCTTGGTTTCGCAGCCGGATTCGGGCGAAGAGGCGTTGAACATTGCGGAAACATTGATCCGCTCCAATGCGTTGGATGTCGTGGTGTTGGACAGCGTGGCGGCCTTGGTCACGAAGAATGAATTGGAAGGACAGATCGGGGATGTGACGGTGGGAGCGCAGGCTCGATTGATGAGTGCGGCGATGCGGAAGCTGACGGCCCTGATCAGCCGGGCACGTACGGTCGCGATCTTCACCAATCAGATCCGCGAAAAGATCGGGGTGATGTTTGGGAGTCCGGAAACGACCCCGGGCGGACGGGCCTTGAAGTTTTACGCGAGTGTGCGTGTGGATATCCGACGAATCACGGCTATCAAGCAGCCGGACGGAACCGTTGTGGGGAACCGGACGAGGGTGAAGATCGTGAAGAACAAGGTGGCGCCTCCCTTCACGGAAGCGGAATTCGACATCATGTATAACGAGGGGATTTCGCGGGCGGGATCCCTGATCGATGCCGCCATCGAGCACAATGCGGTGGAAAAGAAGGGGGCGTGGATCGCCTTTGAAGGGAAGCAGCTCGCCCAGGGGCGGGATGCGGCCAAGGAGGAGTTGAAAAAGGATCCGGCACTTTATGCAAGGATCGAAAAGGCCCTGATGGCGAAATTGACCGGTGCGGGGAAAGAACCGGACAAGAAGGAACAGGAAAAAACCAAGGATTCGGTCGTCGTGGTGGGCGGAAAAGAAAAATCCGCGTAAGTCGGCAATTCTTAGCTTCGGGGGTCGATCTGGAGCGAAAAATGAAAGGGGCCGGCTTCCGTTCCGAGAATCAGTTGATTGGTGCCGGGATTGAGCGGTGCGGAGATCTGTTCCGACTCCGTGCCGAGAACTTTCCCATTCACGATGGTGCCCAAGGTGCTGCCCCGATCCCGAACAACGAGGGATGAGTCGAGGCGTTCGATGACGCAGTGGTTTCGGGAAATCTGGTAGGGATAGCGGTCGCTCAGGGCGAGGTCATTGGCGGAGAGAATGTCAGCTCCTTCCCCCGCCTGCCGGCGACCAATACGGTAGGGAAGTCGATCCACTGGAATAGAGTCGGGCACTCCGGCCTGAATGAGTTCCGGGCGGGAAGGGCGGAGGGTGAGGCGGGGAAGAGGGGGGAGAGACGGGGATTTTCCTCCTGTGATTGTTGGTTCAAGAAATTGATGAAGTTGGGTTGGGGAAATCTGTCGGCGCTCCAACTCCCGACGAAGAAGATCATTGGTGTGGCGCAGGCGCTCGAAAAAGGAAGAAAGAAAGGGAGCCAGTGCTTTGGGATTTTTTAGGAAGAGGGCGTTGAATTCCTCGCTGTTCATCAGGTGAAGGCGGGTGGGCTCAAGGGCACGGGCGCTGGCCGAGCGGGGCTTTTCATCCAACAAGGCCATTTCCCCAAAAATATCTCCAACCACAAGGTGACCAAGGGTGGCGTCGGGTTGCCCCGAGACATGGATGGTGATTTCCACCCGACCGGTCAAGATTTGGAAAGCTTCCGATCCCTGTTCGCCTTCACGGAAGATCCATTCCCCTTGGGCGTAGGTTTTTTCACGCATTCTTGTGAGGGTGACCCTCGTGGCGAGCAGGGTCAAGTGGGGGAGGGGTAAGGGAGGGGATAAGGGGGGGACATCTTTTTGGTCGAGGAGGGGCCTAGGAACTGGCAGGATCGGGGAATGGTTGACGGAGGAGATCGTGGATTCCTGTTCCGCACGGCGGGGTTGGCGCTGTTGGCCATGGCGGGTTGGCGCTTGGGGGATGTGGGAGGGGTGCTGGCTGCAAAGGATCAGCTTTTGGCGAATCGCGAAGGGATGATGCAAATCGCCCCACTGGTTTTATTGGGGCTTTTCTTTTTGCGGGGACCGTTGCCGGCAAGAAAAAGCGTTGCTCGGGTGGCGGGATTCCAGCTCTTGAATCTTGGATTTCTTGTGATGGCAGCGGTGTATGGATTGGCTTCGGTCCCGCTGGGTGTGGATTTTTCGTTGGATAAAAATGCGGAAAACCCCGGGGAAACGGATTGGGCCCTGCGTGACCGGCTTCATGCTGTCGAGGCCAAGATGTCGCAGCTCGACCGGGAATCGGCGAATGGGGCCGAACTTCCAGACGGCGCTCCGGAATCTAGGCGGCGTGAAATGGAGGGCAAAAGGCAGGAGCGGCTACGTCAGATGGAAGAATGGAAAGAAGAGCGGGGGCGTTTGGCTGGAGAATTGGAGCGGCGAGAAAAAGTTTTGCAGGAGGAAAAAGGGAAGCACCAAAGTGCCTTGGCCCAAAGATTACAGCGGGCCCAACGGGGTGCGCTGGCAGTGGCTGCGCTTTTTGTTTTGTTGGGACTTCATGGCCTTTTTGTCGGCTTTTTAAGCAAGGGTGGACCAGCCCCCGGGGGTTTCCCCGTGGTTTCAGCCAGCAGTGGGAAGGTCGAAAACTCCGTTCCTGGGGCACTGCGCCCGAAGCGGAGCGTAACGTAGCCGCGTTGGACTAAGCCCCTTTGGGCGAAAAACTGGATTTCATCTGCGGGAAGGTGAAGCTGGTTTTATGGCTTGGCTGTCCCGGAGCTGCCGGCTCGTCGAGGTAGACATAAATCAGCTTGGAGCCGAGAGCAGGTAGAGAGAGGCGGGAGGCCTCGGCCAACGGACCCGAAGCCATGACGGCAAGCCGCATATGAGAGTGAGTGAGAAGGGGAGTGCTGAGAGTGCGGAGATCCCGGCGTCGCCGGGCCAGGCCAACAATTTTGTAGATGTGGGCGCGGGTTTTTCGGAACTGGACGAGCAGACGGCGGAGCCGCAAGGGGGTGAGCTTTCTTTTCAGCGAGTGGGAAGAGATGAGCAGATCCCGCTTGGATCGGCGGATCGCCCGGATGACTCGGCCAAGCCGGGGAATGTTTGTCAGTTCGAGATCGACCATGTCGGCAAAGGGAATGAATTTCAGAAAGAAAAGAACCCGTTGGCGGGAGCGCCAATTGAAAGCGCCCCCTTCTTCCCTTGTACGGAGCGTTAAAATGGCGGGTGCGGTGCGCTGGGCGAGGGCTTCCTGAATGGCATCTGCTGGAACCCGCTTGGACAACAGAAGGTCCAAACGCACTTCCACAAGATCAACACCGTGCGGAGGGGTTTTTAGGTAGGCAAGACCTTGGGATGTCGAAATGGTTCCGACGATCAGGGGGGCCTGTTTCCAAGGAATGGATTTCCTGGATGGAGGGGAGATCTTGGTCTTGATCTCAGAGGCGGTGGGGGTCATCGGCATAAAATTATCAAAAAAATGGGTTGGTAGCTTTCTAAAACTTATATCCTTTAAGGGATATAAGGTATAGCTGGTACAGGGGGTGTCAAACGAAACCAGAATATAGGCCTAATATATTTATAAAGAATGGCTTAAGTCAGAAAGAAGGAGGCGAAGTCGATCTGTAATCCTTGGGGTTTGCAAAATGATTTGCTGGGTCGTCGGGGTTTTAACAAACGAACCGGCCACCAGATCAACAAAGGCATGGGGATCCTCCAAATACTTGAGAAAATCTTTCATTTCCTCAAGGGCGGGCGTCATAGGAGCGTCTACCTTTTCTATATATTCAAGAATTTTGGCCACTAAGGATTCTTGCGTCGCTAGGGATTGAGGAGTGGATTCTTCCGGGTCGTTGATGGGCTCAGGAGAAGCAATGAGGAAAGGACGATTTTTCAGGACGTGATCGAGGCGGACACGGGCAATTCCTTGTAGGATGAGGTTGGAGGTTCCGTCGGCTTGACGAACGCATGTGCGGATAAGGCCAATCCCTCCGACACGGGAGGGAGTCGAAGAGGTTTCAGAATCCAGGACGACAGCAAACATTCTGGATCCTTCTAGGGCCTCCTGAAGCATTTTCCGATAGCGGGGCTCGAAAATATGGAGGGGCAAGAGTTGGTGGGGGAAAAGGACTGTTTGAGGAAGAAGCATGATCCCTACCTGCTCCGGAAGATGCATCAAAAAGGCTTACACCCTGGATACAAGAAAAGGAGGTAAAAAAGGGTTTTGAGGATTGACTGCGAGGAAGGCATGGCAGAGAGTACTTTTTACTTATTTATGTTGAGTAAGATTTTTCCATTTTTAGAGAATGATATGGGCGTGGATTTGGGAACCGCGAACACCCTTGTTTTCGTGCGTGGTAAAGGGGTTGTTCTACGGGAACCGTCAGTGGTGGCGATGGACCAAGCGTCTCGGCGTGTGCTGGCCGTGGGAGACGAGGCGAAACGGATGCTGGGTCGGACCCCAGGATCGATTATTGCTGTTCGTCCGCTCAAAGACGGGGTGATCAGTGACTTTGAAGTGACGGAAGCGATGCTCAAATGCTTTATTGAAAAGGCCTCAAAATCCCAGAATCGGTGGCGGCCCCGCCCTCGTCTGGTGATCGCCGTTCCCTCGGGAATCACCGAGGTGGAACGCCGGGCAGTTTGTGAATCTGCTGCCCATGCTGGGGCGCGCAGCGTCCGCCTGATTGAGGAGCCCTTGGCGGCCGCGATCGGCGTCGGGTTGCCGGTGCAGGATGCCTCGGGCAACATGATCATTGATATTGGGGGAGGTACGACCGAAATGGCCATCATCTCCCTGGGAGGAATTGTTTTCAGCCGGAGCGTACGGGTGGCAGGGGATGAACTGGACGAAGCCATCATGAATTATTTGAAACGGGCGTATAACCTGATGATTGGGGAGCGAACAGCCGAGGATATCAAGGTGAAGATCGGCTCGGTCTATCCGATGGAAAAAGAGACTTCGATGGAGGTGCGCGGTCGGGACTTGGTTGCGGGCCTTCCGAAGACCTTAACGATCACTTCGCAGGAAGTGCGGGAAGCACTGCTTGAACCGGTGCAGATCATTCTGGAAAGTGTGCGCCTTACGTTGGAACGGTGTCCGCCGGAGCTTTCGAGCGATTTGGTGGAGCGAGGCGTAGTATTGGCAGGAGGGGGAGCCCTTCTGCGCGGCTTCGACAGGCTTTTAAGCGAAGAGACCGGCCTGCCCATTCATGTGGCTGAAGATCCGCTCAGCGCCGTGGTTGAGGGCACAGGCAAGGTGCTCGATGAACTGGAGTTTTTGACGAAACTGACCACATCGGATGGGCGCGGGTAACCGCTCCTTTCCGGGTTCTCATTTCCTAAAATAGAACAATGTCGCGTACGTGGGTTTATGCGGGTGCCGCAGTGGCTTTGGTTGCCGCGATAGGCGTAATCTTTTTCGCCCCGGTGACCACCCGAGGAACGGAGCGTGTGACGATCGAGACCATCTCCCCTTTTGCCCGGGCATGGAGCGGAATTCAGGCGCGGTGGAGCGATTTTCGGCAAAGTCTCCGGCAGTTTGACGTATTGGACGAAGAAAATCGAAATCTGCGGGCGGAAAACGTTCGTTTGCAGACGGAAATCCGCCAAGTGGATTACCTACGCTCGGAAAATGACCGGTTCCGGGAAATGTTGGCATTTCGGGAACAGCAATCCTTTCGTTTGCTCGCCTGCCGTGTGATTGAGCGGGATGCCTCGAACTGGTGGAATTCCGTGCTGGTGGACCGAGGCTGGAATGATGATCCCAACCTGGCGCAGGATCAGCCCGTGGTGACCCCCCGAGGCGTGGTGGGAAAAACTGGGACCGTCGGTCGAAGCACAACCCGGGTCATGCTGATTTCGGATGAAAACTGCAAGGTGAGCGTTTTAACGGAAGGGGCTGGGGCGAGAGGAATTTTGTTGGGAGATACTCCACTCAATGGAGGAGCCCCGATTTGCCGGATGACCTTCGTTACCCGGGAGGCAAAATTTGAAGTAGGGGAGAGAGTTCTGACCACTGGGCTGGGCGGGACCTTTCCTCCGAATCTTCTGGTCGGAACCGTGAGTGAAGCACCTCCCCTGACAGCGGAAAAAAATTCCGGGCTTTATCGGGAAGGGAAAGTCACGCCGGCGGCGGATCTGAATGATCTGCGGGAAATGTTCATCCTCACCGGGGGGGTTCCGGCCAAGAAATGAACGGGAGTTTTCGCCGTCTTCTTGGGTTGGCTTTTGCGGCGTGGGGAATTCGGGTCGCCGGTCCGGATGGATATGGGGTGTGGGCGTTGGGCACCAATCTGCTGGCCGCGGTTACGATCCAGGCGGGACTCAGGCTGGATCCATGGCCGATGGGTTTTTGGATTTTGGCGGTGGGATTTTTTTGGGACGCGACCACTTTTTCCGCTTTGGGCCACCATGCCTTGGTGATGGGTCTCATTGCACTGACAGTCCGCACCCAGCGGGGCTGGTGGATGGTCGCTTCCATCGGCGAACAGGTCGCTGGAGCCATTTTGGCTTCCGTGGCGTTTTTCGTTTTGGACCGAGTTCTGCATGAACTCGAGGTTCGGTCTTGGGCTTGGCCGTTTTCATTAAGCGTCGCCTTGGTTGTGGCCGGAGGAATCAATGGGGTGGCCTCCTGGGCGATGGGAACGTGGTTGGAAAGGAAGCCGGCTCGAGTTCGGAGTTATCGTGCGGGAGGGGAAAGGTGATGCTCCTCGCACGACCGCAGGTAAATATTCCGAAGCGCATGGCGGCTGCCATGTTATTCGTTGGGTTGGCGACTCTGATCCTTCTGCAACGACTTTTCGTTGTCCAAGTCATCGAAGGTCAAAAACATGCCCAGACCCTCATCAATCAGACGACCATCCCTATCCTGCTTTCCCCCCCACGCGGATTGATTCTCGACCGAAACGGACTTCCCTTGGCAGAGAATCGCGCCCGGTATGACGTGGATATGTATGTCAGAGAATTGACCGGGAATTATGCCCGGGCTCACCGGGGGCGGTTGCCCATGAAAGAGGTCGAAGTCGGGATGGGGGACAAACGGCGAAAACAAAAGCAGGTGGATATTGAAAAAATTGTGGAAGAAACTTCGATTGAGCCCCTGCGCAATCTGGGGATTGCCGCAAACTACGATGCGGAAGATCTGCGCCGGCATGCCCAACAGCGGCCGAACACCCCCTTCCAGTTGGCGACCCAAATTGATTTTGCGACGCTTTCCCGAATGGCGGAGCGGGATCCCCGGATTCCTGGGGTGCAGGAGGCGGCGCGACCTGTTCGGTGGTATCCGTATGGCGCATTAGCCGCCCATGTCATGGGTTTTGTCGGGGCTCCGGAGGAACAGACGTTGGAAACCTTCCAGCCCGAAGTGATCGGTAAAGACGGGGTGGAGAAAGGTTTCGATATGGATCTGGAAGGCAAACCTGGGGGGAAAATTCTGAAGAAAAACAATCTGGGGTTCATCATGGAAGAGCAGGGATATCAGGCGCCGGTGCCGGGCCAGAATGTTTATCTGACCTTGGATGCCAGGGTGCAAACGATTGTCGAGGGGGTGATGCGAAGGGTGGGACGGGGGGCCTGTGTCGTGATGGATCCGAACACCGGCGATATTCTCGCGATGTGCTCTGTGCCCAATTTTGATCCCAACAGTTTCGTTCCGGGAGGCGGGGGAAAGGTGCCGGATTGGAAACGATTGATGACCGATGAAACAAAACCGATGCTGAACCGGGCGCTGGGAGCTTACGCCCCGGGATCGACTTTCAAGACTGTGACGGCGATTTCTGCTTTGGAAAATCCAGATGCAAAGTTCACACCCCAGACGGTGATTCACAGTCCGGGCTCGATTGAAATGGCCGGTCGAACCTGGCACGACTGGAACCCGGACGGGCAGGGGGACATCGTGTTGAAGCGCGGGTTGGCCATGTCCTGCAACACGTTTTTTTACCAACTCGGGGTTCGTACTGGGATTGATTCGATTTCCGCCATGGGGAAGCGCATTGGGTTTGGAGAAAAAATTCTTCTTGGACCGGACGGAGAGCCCGTGCTGTCCGGGGAAGACCCGGGAACCATGCCGGGAAGGGAATGGATGGAGAATCGGATGGCTCAGCGAAAGAAGGCCTACAAAGGGAAAATCGAAACGTGGGTGGCGGAAGGGAAAAAAACTCCGAGACCCAGTCCACCCGCGATTGAAAAATGGAGCGATGGCCACACAGCCAACACTTCCATCGGACAAGGATTTGTCCGAGTGACCCCCCTGCAGATGGCCGTGATGTTGTCGGCGGTGGCGAATGGCGGGACGGTTTATCGGCCTCGGTTGGTTCAGGGAGTGGGGAAGACAACCGAGAATGGAACCCAAGCGACGAAGGAATATCCTGTTGCGGTCAAACGGGGGGATCTCGGGGTTCGGCCTGAAAATTTAGCCGCGGTACGGGAGGGCTTGCGGGCCGTGGTCACCGAGGGAACGGGGAAGAATGCTGCAGTCAAGGATGTCGAGGTGGCGGGAAAAACCGGTTCTGCACAGTTTGTGACCCAGATCGGGGGAAGCACAGTCAAGGATACCCGCACGTGGTTTACGGGATTTGCCCCGTTGAAGGACCCCAAGTATGTGGTGATCGTCATTGTGGAGGGAGGGGTTTCTGGGGGAACCACCTGCGCTCCTTTGGCGTCGGAGATTTTGGCCAAACTTTTTGAAATGGAAAAAGGGACGGCTCCACAGCTTGTTTACCAGGCCCCGGTAATGGGGCACTTCCATGGGGTCACCGCTTCCGACGGTTCCTACCAACCTCCCGGGACTGCGGATGATGATGATACGGGTGGGCTAAGCGGATTTTTTAATTGGCTCGATGAGGGCTTCGGTGGCGGTGGGCGGGGATTGAGGAGACGATGATGAAGAGGAAGCAAGCTTGGCGGGGCCTGCACTGGCCGAGTCTTTTCTTAATGCTGGGCCTGTGCACATTTGGTGTGATGGTGATTTACAGCGCAACACACACCAGCGAAGCCGCTGATCTGCGTAACGCAGCCATTCAGCAGTCGGCGTGGATCGGCTTGGGCTTGGTCTGTTTTCTGGTCTTTGCCTTTGCCGATTATCATCGATGGGTGAACCAAGGATGGTTTTGGTTCGGAGGCGGGCTCTTGTTGCTTTTGATCGTGCTGGTTTTTGGCCGGGAAGTGAACGGGGCAAAAAGCTGGGTTCGGATCGGACCGGTCGGATTCCAACCGGCGGAGGTCATGAAACTGGCTTTTCTGGCAGGAGCCTGTGCTTTGTTGGTTTCCTTGCGGGAAAAAATGGAAAAGTTCCGGACGGTTTTGGCCTTGGTTGGTTTGGCATTAATCCCCGTTTTTCTGATTCTGCGCCAACCTGACTTAGGGTCGGCTGCGGTCTTTCTTCCTATGTGTTTCGGCCTTCTGTTCGCCGGAGGCACCCGGTTGCGATATCTTCTCATTCCTGCCGGAGCTGGGCTGGCAGCCGTTTTGGCGATTTATCTCTATGTGGGGCATATGGGGAAAGAGTTGCCCTTTCTGAAAACCTATCAAAACAACCGAATCCGGACTTTTTTCGATCCGAATCTGGATCCTTTGGGGGCAGGCTGGACGATTCGGCAGTCGATCATCGCCATCGGTTCAGGTGGGATTACCGGCAAAGGATATCTGCGGGGAGACCAGAACCTTTACGGCTTTCTGCCAAAGAATATTGCCTACAATGATTTTATCTTTTCCGTGTTGGGGGAAGAGTGGGGATTTCTGGGAGGGGCGGCTTTGATTCTTGGGGAGGCCACCCTGCTCCTTTGTATTGCCTGGATCGGGTGGAGGGCGCCGGATTTCACTGGTCGTCTATTGGCCGGAGGGGTGCTGGGGATGCTCTTTACACATTTTTTCATCAATGTCGGGATGACGATCAAGGTGGTTCCGATCACCGGGATTCCCCTTCCTTTTGTCAGTTACGGAGGGACTTTCTTGGCCGTGTGTATGGCCTCGATGGGATTGATGCAAAGTATCTGGAGGCAACGACATTTGGGCTGAGCCCGAGTCGTTCCCCAGGAAAGGAAACAACATGATACTCGAAACCATTAAACGAATCTTTGGAATCAAAAACAAAACAGAGCGACGGAGCCTATTGCTTTCCGTTGAGCCTCTCGAAAAAAGGGTGGCCCTTCTGGAAGGCGGGGTGGTAGAGGAGTTTTCCATCGAACGGGAAGGGGATCGGAGCATCTCTGGGAACATCTACAAAGCGCGCGTTCATAATGTGGAACCGTCGCTCAAGGCCCTCTTTGTCGATATCGGCCTAGAGAAAAACGGATTCCTGCATTTTTGGGATGCCGTACCAGCGGCCATGGATGAGCAGATTGAAGCTGTTGAGCGGGCGGGAAAACGGGGTCGGCGTCCTCAGATCACTAGCAACGACATTCCAAAACTCTATCCTCCCGGGGCCGAGGTGATTGTGCAGGTCAACAAAGGGCCGATCGGCACCAAGGGCGCCCGAGTCACAACCAACTTGAGCCTGCCGGGACGGTATTTGGTGCTCATGCCTTTCGGGGAGGTCAGCGGCGTTTCGCGAAAAATCGAAGATCCGGAGGAACGGAAGCGACTGAGAAAGATTCTTCAAGAGCTGGACGTGCCCGAGGGGATGGGTGTGATTCTTCGGACGAACGGAGAAGGGCTTCAGGCCAGGTATTTCGTCCGGGATTTGGCCCTTCTTCTGGAGCAATGGCGCAAAGTCGAGGAGGGGATGAAAACCAAGAATGCTCCGGCGGTTCTCCTTGAGGAGCCGGATCTGATCGAACGGGCCGTGCGGGATTTTCTGACAGAGGAAGTCGACGAGGTTTTGGTCGACAACGAGGATGCCGAAAGGCGCGTGCGGGACATGGTCGGAGCAATTTCCAAGCGGTCGCTTAGGAAGGTAAAGCGGCATCTGGCGGCGGAACCTCTTTTCGAGGCTGCCGGGGTGAATCGGCAGATTGAGAGTGCCCTCCGGCGGCAGGTTTGGTTGAAGTCCGGAGCCTCGCTGGTGATCGATGAAACAGAGGCGTTGGTTTCAATCGACGTCAACACAGGGAAATCGCGGGGTGGCAAGGATCATGATGACACGATCCGACGGACCAATCTGGAGGCGGCGGAAGAAGTGGCCCGACAACTCCGTTTGAGAAATCTTGGGGGGATCATCGTCATCGACTTCATTGACATGCGTTCCCGACGCGACCAGATCGCGGTCTATGAAAAATTCAAGGAATGCCTGCGGCGGGATCGGGCAAGAACGCATACTCTGCCCATTTCTCCTCTTGGGCTGTTGGAGATGACCCGGCAAAGAGTTCAGGAAAGCATCCGCAAGGCGGTTTATATGGAGTGTCCTTGTTGCCGTGGGAAGGGGATGGTGAAGTCTTATGAAACGATGAGTGTTGAAATTCAGCGGGAAATCAGTCGAGTTCTTCGGACTCATCCGGAAGTTCACGAGATCAAGGTCGTTGTGCATCCGGGAGTGTTGCACCGGTTGCGCACTGAAGACGACGAGTTGCTGGTTCAGTTGCAGCGGCGTTCAACGGGTGCGTTCAGCTTTAAGGCTGACCCGGCGGCGAATGTGGAGGACTTTAAGATCCTCAACGCCGCCACCGAACAACCCCTCGAGTGACGTCCGTCACCGGCTCCGGAATGACGGCGCCCATTTCTTCTCTCCAGGATCAGGGAGGGAGAGGAGAAATGACCGAACGGGTCTGTCAAATTCTCGGGCAAGGGAATTTGGCAGTTCCGGAGAATTTGCCCGAAATCGTCCGGCATTTCCTCAAGGAGGAGGGAAGGAGATTTGCCGAGGAGGTCCAGGCAGGAGGCTCGGGGATCAATCTCGCGCATCAGCGTTCGGAGCTTCTCTCGGCGGTTTTGGTTCGTCTTTGGGAACTGGCGGGGGGAGCCGGAACAGGGGAAGGATTAGTTTTGGGGGCCGTGGGGGGATTCGGCCGGCAGGAGATGAGTCCGGCCAGCGATATCGATCTAGTTTTTATTCGTGAAGGGGCAAATGATTCCGCCGTTGAGGAAGTGGTCAAAAAGATCCTCTACGTTCTCTGGGATATTGGCTTCAAGGTGGGGCATGCCTGCCGGACCATTTCGGAAACTCTCGAAAGGGCGGAAGCGGAGCCCATGATTAAGACCGCCCTGATCGACGCTCGGTACTTGGCTGGATCCAAGAATCTGTGGGAAAAGTTTCAAACCGAAACCAACCGGAAGAGTTTGCAGCAGAATGTGGAGGGGTATCTCGGGTGGCGCCTCGAAAATCAGAGTGCGCGCCATGCGAAGGAAGGGGGTACGGTTTTTGTACAGGAACCGAATCTCAAGGCCGGAGTGGGGGGGTTGCGAGATTTTCACAATCTTCGGTGGGTCGGTCGGGTTTGCGGGGAGGGAGCGACGCTGGGCGAGTTGGTCAAAAGAAACTGGCTCGGAGCACCCGAAGCCGCCCAAGCAGAAAAAGCGTTCGCCTTTCTCATGACGTTACGGGAGTGGCTCCATAATCTGCAGGGGGGGGCGGGGGATATTCTGACCCTTCGTCTTCAGGGGGAACTGGCTGTGGCCATGGGCTATCCCCAGCCGAACATTTTGCGCAAGAGTGAGGCATTGATGCGGGAGGTCTATGGGCACATGCGAACCATCCATCTACTCTGCAACTCCACCGCAACCCGACTCTGTCAGCAAAAAATGGGAAAACCCCGGGGGCTATGGGCCTTTTTTTCGGGGTGGCAAGGGACACGGAGGGCCGCCGACGGATTTATCCTGAAGGGCGCGGAATTGGGGGCGGAGCACCCGGAAGTTTTTAAGGAAGATCCCGTTCGATTGATCCGGGTCTTTCGGATTTTACAGGATCAGGGGTCTGTACCGGGCGTTGAACTGACAGCCCTTCTTCGTGCCAACTTTTCCCTGCTGACGGACGAACTGGTGGCCCAGAAAGAGGTTCAGGAGACCTTTTTGCACATTCTACGGCAAAAAGGGAAAGTCGGCAGAGTTCTCCGGCTGATGCACGAAAATGGAATTCTCGGACGAATGATTCCAGAGTTTGCGCCCCTGACTTGTCTGGTTCAGCACGAATTCTTCCACCGGTACACGGCGGATGAGCACACATTGGTTTGTCTCGAGCAACTCGACGCGATGCTGGGTTCGCAGGAGCCTGATCTACGGAGGTATGCCGAGCTGTATGCGAAAGTCGAAGTTCCGGAGATTCTGGCCTTGGCGGTTTTACTCCATGACACGGGAAAGGCCGAGCTGTCCCGAAACCACGAAGAGGTTGGGGCGGCCAATGCAGCGGCCGTCGCCCGGCGTTTTCATTTTTGGGGCAGGGAGTTGCGGTTGATGACATTCCTAGTCGACCACCACATGACCTTGGGAGTGTTTGCCAGAAAAAATCTGGATGAACCGGAAACGATCCGGGCCCTCGCCCGGATTGTGCAGGATGTGGAACGGCTGGATCTGCTGATGCTGATTTCGGCTGCCGATGTGCGGGCGGTGGCTGGGAAAAACAACTGGTCTGGTTGGCGGGAGCTTTTGGTTTGGGATTTATACCGCAGGACCCGTCGGATGCTGGAGGGGGAAGAGGAGTTTCTCCGGGCGGAGGAAGAGAAGCTGGCTGGGCGGATGGAAGAGGTAAAAACCGCGGCCCAAGGGAAATTCTCCGAAGAGGAAATCCGACTTCATCTCGAGCGAATGGGGGCAACATATCTTCGACAGTGTCCGGCGGGGTTGGTTGTTCGTCATCTCCAGGCTGTTCATGATTTTCTGGAGCGACGGGTATCTGGTCCGGACGCCTTGGTCCCCCTGGTCGAGTGGACGGATCAGGATGAAGAGGGGCACACCGAGGTGTTGGTGGTGACTTGGAACCGGGAAAAGCTGTTCAGTAAAATTGCAGGCAGTTTCGCCGTCGCCGGGCTGAATATTCTCAGCGCCAATATTTTCACAAGGGATGACGATGTGGTACTCGACACCTTCCGGGTCTGCAATGAACGAATGGAGCCGGTGAGCCACCGGGTCGACAGGGAGAATTTTGAAAAAACCCTGACAGATGCTCTGGGTGAGACACAGGACCATTTGACGGAACGTCTTGCGGAATCGGGGCCCACCCTTTGGGAAAAGGCTCTGGGGGAGGCCGAATTCCCGGCCAGCCTCCGGGTGGATCAGGAAAGTGAACCCGGAAAAACCCTGGTGCATGTCGAGGCCCCGGACCGCGTCGGATTGTTGCATGCGCTAACCCAGGCCATTTCGGAAGAAGATCTGCAGATTTCCGCAGCCCGGATCACGACGGAAAAAGGCGCGGCTTTAGACACGTTCACCTTGGAGGAGCGAGAGGGGAATCCGGTGGTCGATGCCGATAGAATAGCCCGATTGCTCCTCCGGCTAAAACGGGTGGTGAGCCGATGAGGGAGGGAGCGTCCCGGTTGGAGATTCAGCCGCAGGATCTTTGGCGTCCCCAGCGGTTGGGGCAAAGGATCCTTGAGCGTGTCCAAAAAAAATTTCGGGTGGAGCGAGCTGCCCTTTATCTTTTCAATCCGAGCCACGGGGATTTGGAGGTGGAAGCCGCAGTGGGGGTGGGGCGCGCCCGATGCGCCCGACGTTTCCCCCTAGGAGAAGGGGTGGTGGGTTGGGTGGGCAGCCGGGGTAAGGCCGCCCGGGCGGATTTGAACGAATTTCCGGGTGGATTGGGAGAGGGGGGTAGTGAAATGGCCGCTCCCCTCAGTGAAGGCGAAAACCTTTTGGGGGTCTTGGCGGTGGGGACGCGGAAGAAAAACTATTTTCAACCAGGCCAGGAAGAAGAGTTGGCGGATTGGGCCCGGGAGGCGGCGGGCTGGCTCGGATTGGCGTGGCGGGTTGCGGGGACCCGTGAAGAGGGGGCCCGCTCGGCAGCATTGGCGGCGGTGGGTGCAGCGATCGGCGCCGAAGAAACGGCTTCGGCCATTTTATCAAAAGTAGCACGGGAGTCGGCACGTCTTTGTGAGGCGAGTTTGGCCTCCCTCTTTTTATCCGATTCGAAATCGGAAGAATTGCGCCTGGAGGTTTGTGTCGGGGGATCGCGCCGCTACCGGATCCAACCCCCTCTCGGAGTGGCCGAGACTGCGCTGGGGTATGTGGTTCGCCGCCGCCGCCCTTTTTCCGTTCATCATGTTTCCGAAAGTCCGCAAGATCCGCACACGGAACTTCTCCGGCGGGAAGGGATGGAAGCATTTTTGGCCGTTCCCCTAGCGACCAAAAACGAGACGCTCGGGGTGCTTTGTATCGGAACGAAAAAGACGAGAAGATTTTCCGACGCGGAAATCCGTCTGGTGGAGGGGCTATCCGGATTGGCGGCTGCCGCATTGCAAAGAACCAAGCTGGCAACCCGGCTGGATCAGACGGAGGAGGAATTGCGGAACCGGGAGAGGTTGTCCTCCCTCGGCATGCTGGCGGCGGAAGTGGCTCACGAGGTCCGCAATCCCCTGGCGATTGTCCGGATGCTTTGGCACACAGCGATTCGCGGACTGCAACCAGGCGAAGACCAAGCGAGAGACCTCCGGTTGATTGAAACAAAGCTGGGGCAGATGAATCATATTTTGGATCGAATTTTGAACCTCGCCCGCTCGGCCGACCCGGAAATGGGGGAAGTGGATGCACGGGAGGTCATCGAGGAAGTGATTCTGCTTACCCGGAGCAAATGCTCGTCAGCGCACATCCGAATCTGCTGCAAGCTGCCTCCTCCGGGAACTGCCCGGATCCGGGGGGATCGACCTCAGTTGGAGCAAGCGGTTCTAAACCTCGTGTTAAATGCCTTGGAAGCCATGAGGGAAGGAGGGGAGTTGAAGCTCGGGGTCCGACTTGAGGGGGACGCAGTCCGTCTTACGGTGCAGGACACGGGGAGGGGGATGGGGAAAGAGGTCGCGGCAAGAATGTTTGAACCCTTTTTAACCCGAAGACCGGGAGGAACCGGGTTGGGCCTGGCCTTGGTTCGCCGAACCGTGGAGGCTCACGGGGGAAGTGTGCGTGTTCGGTCGAAGGTCGGTCAGGGGACCCGGGTAGAAATTTATCTGCCGGTTTGGGCAGGCGAAAAAACTAATTGAGCAACTTTTCGAGTTCGGGGTCTTTGGGAACCCCGAGTTCGAGAGCCCGTGTGTAGTGCCGCTTGGCCAATTCCTTCGAGGGCGGGTTCTGGGTCGCATAGATCACCGCCAAGTTGAAATGAGCATCCCCGTATCCTTCATCCAGTTCGATGGCTTTGCGGCACTCCTGTTCGGCGGCTTCCTGCAGGCCCCGGCGGGAGGATGAGATGCCCAGATAGTTTCGGGTCTTGGCGTCGTTTGGATCCAGGGCCACGGCCCGGCTTAGAATCTGGATGGCATCGTCATATTTTTCCTGCTGCACAAGCGCGATGCCAAGAACGGAATGGGAAAAGGCATCGTTGGGGGCAACGCGGATGGCTTCCCGCAGGGCTTTTTCCGCCTCGGGATATTTTTGTTGTTGGAATCGGACCACACCGAGATTGGAAAGGGCGTAGATGGACTGGGGATATTTCGCAAGAATCTGCTGATAGGCAGCGGCGGATTCCTCGAATTTCTTTTCGTTGTAAAGGGAGGTGGCTTTGGCGGCCGTCTCTTTGAACTCATCCGGAATGCGGGGCTTCTCGGCATAGCTCTCGGGGCTGGCCGGCTTTTCCGAAGAACCGCTGATTGTGGGGCCATTGCCTGCGGGGGATCCCGGATCGGGGGCCACCAGGGAGGGAGCGGAAACTTTGAGCATGCCCTGTTCTTCATCCGTGAGGGCCACCAAAGGGGAGCTCAACACATCCATTTGGGTTTTGAGGGCTTCGGTTGAGACGGCCAAATTTTTGAATTCGTCCAAGACCAAGCGGCGGGCAGCTTCTCGGCGGGCCTGCTCCTTGAGTTGGCGATCCAGGATCGAGCGGAGCATAGCGTTTTCTTTGGCGAGGGTGGAGTCGGACTTGCCGGCGGTGCCGGCCATCTGGAGCTGATTCGTCAGGCTGGCGATCTGCTTTTTGTAGTCATCATTCGCCCGCGAAAGTTCCGCAGACTTACCGTTGGCTTCCGCAAGTTTCTTTTCCAGCGTGTCGACTTGGCCGCGCAGGGAGGTCATTTCTCCGGCCAACTCTCCGCCGGCTGCTTTTTTGAGGCTATCCTCGGCAACGGTCAGTTTGTTCCGAAGAGTGGTGTTTTCCTCTTGGAGTTTAGCAACATTGCCGTCGGGGGAGGGTGAGGAGGCCAATTTTTCCTGAAGTTGTTTTTTTGCCGTCACGGCGGACTCCAGTTCATTCTTCGTTTGACGAAGTTCCGTGCGGGCGGACTCCAGTTCACCGGAAAGGCTGATGATCTTCTGACGGAGGGCGGAGGGGTCGTCTCCGGTTACGGCAGGGGAGGAATTCGGGAGGCTGGCAGGGGCTTCGGACTTGGACTGGGGGGCGGGCGTTTTTTCCTGGGGGGATGCGGTTGAATCGGAGGAGGAAGAGGAAGGGGTTGCGGGCGGGCTGGATGGAGCCGGTTTCGGAGCGGGAGAGGAGTCCTTGGCGGACTTCAGGCTGTCCAGTTTTTCATTTAGATATTTGATCCGATATTTGACGATCGTGGGCTCCCATTCGGGGTTTTCGTTTTTGAGTTTATCCAACCGAGTCAGGGCGGTTTCGTATTTTTCGCGGCCTTGCGAATTCTGGCCGGATTGGGTGAGTTTATCCCCTTCGTTGATCAGCACATAAATCTGGAGGTAATCGTCTTGGGGAGAGGCGGCGGAATGGCTGTTCGCCGGAATCAGGCAAGCAACGCAAACCCCTAGAGCCATCCATTTCCAGAACTTCATGATTGGAAGATGTAATTAGGGGGGGAAAGAGGAGTCGGATCAAGAGAAATCAGCCCCGTTGACGCCATCTTTTCTCCGTCTAAATAAAAGAGTTATGGAGATGCCCCAACCGCATGGTGTTTTGGTCCTGAATCGCTTCTGGCAGGCCGTCCACATCTGTTCGGTTCGCCGGGCGTTCAGCCTGCTGTACATGGGGCACGCCCAGGTGGTGGAGGGCAATGGGGCGGGGGATGATTTTCGGACTTTCGACTTCAACCGTTGGCGGGAGCTCAGTCAGGACTATGAGGGGGAGGATTCCCTGCGAACCATTAGCTTCCGGATTCGGATTCCCCGGGTGATTGTCCTCATGCTTTTTGACCGGATCCCCAAAAAAGAGGTCAAGTTGACCCGCCAGAATATTTTCGAACGGGACTCCTACACCTGCCAATATTGCGGCGAGGTCAAGGACCGGCGCGATTTGAATCTGGATCATGTAATTCCCCGGGATCACGGGGGGACGACGACCTGGGAAAACGTGGTTTGTTCCTGTATTCCGTGCAACACCCGGAAGGGAAACCGCCGGCCTCCGCAGGCTTCGATGAAACTGATTCGCAAACCCAAACGACCGAAATTGCGGACGTTTCTGAATGTGCAGATTTCCCGTAACGGGCCTGAGACTTGGCGGCACTTTTTGGATCTGGCCTACTGGAATGTGGAGCTGAGCGACTGAAGAAGGAAAAAGGACCGCGCCTTGCCGCGGTGCTGGATCAACCGGAGGAGCGGGCCCGACTTTTTCCCGTAACCCGGGACGGCATTTTTTTGGCACATGCGGCGGTGGCACCCATCAGCGGGCCGGCCCAAGTCGCGATGAACCATTGGTCGGCCGAAGCCGCCGCCGGAAGGCAAGAAAGTGACGCGATTTGGCTAGGGGTCCGGCAAACGAGGGAAGTGGCCGCAAAGTTTCTGGGTTGTTCTTGGGATGAGGTTTCTTTGTTGGGGCCGACCGCTTTGGGGTTGGGACTGGTGGCCCAGGGGATTTCTTGGAAGGAAGGGGATGAAGTGGTTTACGACCCGCTGGATTATCCCGCCAATGTTTATCCGTGGATGGATCTGATCCGACGGGGGGTTCGTCCCGTGGCGCTTCCGCGGGAACCGGAGGAGGAGATTCGCTGGGAAACCCTGCGACGGGTGATTACGGCAAAAACCCGATTGGTCAGTCTGGCCACCGCCCATTATCTCAGCGGACAACAACCGGAGCTTGCAGTGATCGGACCTGAGCTCAAGGCCCGGGGAATTCTTCTTTGTCTGGATGCGATCCAGACTCTGGGGGTTTTGCCGACCGCTTGGGAGGAGGCCGATTTTCTCGCGGCCGATGCCCACAAATGGATACTCGGACCGGTGGGGGCGGGAGTTTTCATGGTTCGCCGGCGCGTCTGGGAGCAGCTTCTTCCTCCCCTACTCGGATCATGGAATGTGGTCAGTCCCGACTTTCTTGCCCAACCCAAGATCGTGATGGAAGAAGGTGGAAGAAGATATGAACCGGGAAGCTTGAATCTTCCCGGGATCGAGGGAATGCGGGCTTCGCTCGAATTGCTTCAGGAACTGGGTCCAGACGAAGTGAGCGCGCATGCGCTTGCTTTGGCACGACGAGTGAGGGAAGGAGCCAAGGAAAAGGGGTTTTCGATTTATGGGGAACAGAAGAAAAACGAGAACCGAGTCATCACGAGCCTAAGGGAACCGTCCGGAGGCTGGGACAAGACGAAGCGAAAGATGGACGAAGAGAGAATCCGGCTTTCTTGGCGGAAAGAACATGGAGGTGAAACGCTTTTGAGGGTTTCCCCGCATGCCTCCAACACAGCGGGGGAGATCGACCACTTTCTTGAAGTTTTGGGAAGAGCGGATTGACTCCGCCGCCGTTCCTCGGCACGATTTCCATCTTAGCGATTTACTCAAATGAAACCGACGTACAACCCCTCCAAGCGCACACGGAAACGCCAGTTCGGCTTCCGTGCCCGCATGAAAACCAAGGGAGGGCGGGCTTTGATCGCGCGCCGTAGGGCTCGGGGTCGTCGCCGCCTTCTGCCGAAAGGTGTGGAGCGCCACTACGCCCGCCACACCGGGGCGTGATCGTCGCCTTCCCCGGGCGCGTATTCTCCGTCGGCGGCCGGAATTTCTGGCCATTCGTCACGAAGGAGGCATTCAAAGTGGCACCTTGCTCAAACTCAACTGGCGGAAACTTCCCCGGAAGACCCGGCGCATGGCCATCATCGTTCCGAAGGCCTGTGGCAACGCGGCCGTGAGAAACAAAATCAAGCGTTGGGTTCGGGAATGCTGGCGGGACATGCAGGAAGATTTTTCGTCTGGATCGGATTCCGTCTGGATTGCCCGCCCCTCGGCCGGTCGGGCGGGGTATGATAAGATCCGTCAGGAAATCGCCCGTTTGGCCCAGCGAGCCGGGCTTTGGAATACGCCGGAGGTTTCGTGAAGACATTTTTTATTTTTTTGGTCCAGCTTCAGCGGGGGTGGGCACCCGTGTGGCGGAGTTGGCTGGGAAGCTCGGGGCCCTGTTGCCGTTTCCATCCCACCTGTTCGGAATATGCCGAGGAGGCCATCCGTGAACATGGAGCGGGTCGCGGACTTTTTCTTTCGCTCGGCCGGGTCCTGCGTTGCCAGCCTTGGGGCGGAGCAGGATGGGATCCTGTGAAGGGGGCGCGATGAAAAAAGGGGGCATGGATCGCAGTTCCTGGGTGGCGGCCGCGGCCTGTCTTTTGCTGCTGGTTCTGTACCCCAAGATTGTCGCCCATTTTTATCCGCCGAATCCCGCCGCTGCGAAAAAATCCTCCCCGGGCACCTTGGCAAAGAATTCCCCCGCCGCACCCAGTCCCGCACCGGTTGCAACCGTTTCATCGATTGCACCGAAGGAGACTTTGTCGGCGGGATCCATCCACCGGTCCGGTCCGGAACAGACGGCGGTTTTGGAAAATTCCACCCTGCGGGTGACTTTCACCACGTGGGGTGGCGGAATTCGCGAGATTGAATTGGTCGGACATGCAGGGGATCCCAGCGAAAAAGTCCGACTCAATCACGGGTCACCGGATGCGATTTTTGAACTGCGAGGCTGGAGCGCACCCGGTGAAGGGTTGGTTTGGAGTTTGGAAAAGGCCGATCCGCAGGAGGTGATTTTCACCGCGCGGGCACAGACGGGAGGAGAGGTGACGATTCGACGGATTTTCCGGCTGACGGGGGAATATGGTCTTTCCGTCGAACAGGAGGTGGAGAATCGCGGAGGAGTCCCCTTGGCTCTTCCCGCCTATGCGCTTTCTGCCGGCGTGGGCGCTCCTGTTCATCTTCGGAAAGATGAAAACAATTACCTAGGAGCGAGCTGGTTTACCACTGATGCGACATATACTTCCCATAAACTTCCCGAGTTTTTGCCCTCTAATTTTCTTTTTCTTTTCCCGCGTCCCGGAAAGGACCAGGTGTCCAGCCGGGAAGATCGACAGGTCAAATGGGTTTCGGCCAAGAGCCAGTTCTTTGCCTTGGTATTGACGGCCTTGGACGCGCCGGCGGCCGGTGCGGAAGCCCACAAAATTGATCTCGAAGGCGAGGCCATGCGGGACGGATCGGGCAAGGTTCCTGCTGTTGAAACCTGGATGAAGCTGCCGGGTTTTGATTTGGGCGTGGGGGCAAAAAACGCCCGAAAGTTTGGTCTCTACGCCGGGCCGAAGGAGGATTGGCGTTTGCGCGGTTTGGCGCACGAAGAGGATCAGGTGATGGAGTTTGGCTGGATGGGGATCGTCAGCCGCCCCCTCCTCGTCGTGATGAACACCATCGAGAAGTGGGTGGGAAGCTATGGTTGGTCGATCGTCATTCTCACGATCCTGCTCAAGGCCATTCTCTGGGTTCCGCAGGCGAAAGCCAACCAGAGCATGAAAAAAATGCAGATCCTGGCACCCAAACTGAAAGAGATTCAGGAAAAATATAAAGAGGATCCGGCGAAGCTCAACACGGAGATGATGAAGCTGTATCGGGATTACGGGGTGAGTCCGTTGGGAGGATGTCTGCCGATGCTTATCCAAATGCCGGTCTTTCTAGGCTTTTACTACATGCTACTCAGCTCGGTGGAGTTGCGCGGGCAGTCGTTCCTTTGGATTCACGATTTGTCCCGGCCGGACACCATCGGTTTCCTGCCGGGGCTGGGAATCCCGATCAACCCGATGCCCTTGATCATGACGGCGGCGATGGTGGTCAGCATGCATCTCACGCCCCAACCGCAGGGGGTGGATAATCCCGGCGCGAAAATGATGAAGCTCATGCCACTCATCATGCTGGTGTTTTGTTATAATTTCAGCTCGGCCCTATCCTTGTACTGGACCGTGCAAAACTTCTTATCGATCGGACAACTCATGTACAACCTCCGCCAGCCGATGCCCAAGTTGGAGAAGGTGGCGCATCCGGCTGATACGGTGAAGCGGGGACGTTGGAAGGGTGGAATGTGGGGTCGCCGTTGAGCACGCAGGCCGGACCTTCCGGGGCCCGGGAGATCCTCGAAAACATGCTGGGGCATCTGGGTTTTGCCTTCTCGTTGGAAGAGGAAAAGCGGGGGGAGGACTCGGTTCTTCACGTGCGGATGCAGAATCCGGCCCGGTTAATCGGCCGGGAAGGGGAGGTGATTGATGATCTGCAATTTTTGCTGAATCGGATGATGGTCCGGGGGGAGGAGCCGGCGCCGCGGGTCATCGTGGATGTGGAAAATTTTCGCAAAGAGCAGGAGGCTGGACTTTTGGGCGGGATTCGCGAACTGGTGGAGAGGGTCCGCACGGCTGGCGAGACGGTGGAGCTTCCCCCGATGAATGCGTATGAGCGACGGATCATCCACCAAGCTTTCCGGGATGATCCGCAAGTGGAGACGGTCAGTCCGGAGAGCCCGTCCCGACTCAAGCGGATCCGGGTTCGTCCACGGCGGCCGGCGAAGTCCTGAACGAAATTCATTCCGCCAACGGCAAAGGGGGATCCAGTCGGCTTTCCCCGGCTTCCCGGGTGGCGGTGGGGTTATCCTGGGGGTTGATTCTTTTTTTGGTGGCGGCTTCCGGGCTTTATCTGGGAGGGGCCCGGCGGGCGGTGGCTGGGCCAGCGTTTTTGGCGGGGGCGGGGCTTTGGGGTTTGCTGGCGTGTCGGGGGGTGGACGAAATTCGGTCCGGCAAAAGGGTGGTCGGCCTGATGGACCTGCCGGTTTTTCTTTTTCTGGGATACGCCGCGTGGGCGGTGCTCCGGGGACCGTGTGAATATTTCGGCCGACTGGAATGGCTTTGGGCCTCCGTGTATGGAGCGGTTTTTCTGACTGCCCGGCACCAGTTGCCGACCCGAAAAATGATTCCGTGGATTCTGGGAGGATTCGTTGTGGTGGCTCTTCTCACGGAGGCGTTTGGGTTTATCTATTTTCGTGTCGGGACCTATCCGATCGGGCCGGTTCCGGTGTTGGGATGGAATATGCAGATGAGGCCGGATTATGAAGAGCGCATGTCGGGAACGTTCGGCTGTCCGAATCATTTTGGAAATTATCTGGTCCAAGCGGGAGTGGCGGCGCTCACCTTGGCCAGCTGGCCGAGTTTGGCATGGACCTTCCGGGTATTAGCCGGCTGGGCGGTGCCGGTGTTGGCCGCGGGGGTTTTCTTTTCGATTTCGCGTGGGAGTTGGATTGCCTGGGTCGCGGGGAATGGAGTTTGGCTGTTGCGTTGGTTGCGGCGGGGCCCGTTGAACTGGTGGGGGCGGGGGGTGATTCTTTTGGTGGCCTGCGGAGTTCTCTTGGTCGGGTATGCAGCGGCCCGGGGGGATTCTGCTGTCGCAGAAAGATGGGGGAAGCTTGTGGGGAAAGGGGAGGGGTTGGGAAAACTGCTTTCGGGGGAGGGAGATTTCCGTCTGGCGTTGGCAAAGGATGGCTTGGAGATCTGGCAGAAGGCCCCGTGGTTCGGGAACGGCCCTGGGAGTTTTGATCTCGAGCATTTGCGCGTGAGTACATGGTATTACGGAACCCGGGCGCTTTATACCCACAACGATTACGTCAACACTCTGGCTGATTATGGTGCGGTGGGGGCTACTTTGGTGGCCCTCTTCTGGTTGTTTCTGGCCGTCTTTCTCTGGCGGAGAGGGAAGACTCGGGAGAAGGGATCTGCGGCGGATGTCTGCGCCGGGATGGGTTGGGCGATTTTGGCGGCGATGTTGATCCACGCCTTCGTGGACTTTAACTATCACATCCCCGCGACGGCGATTTCCTCCTTTCTTCTTATCGGTCTGGCCACGACGGTGACTTGGCCGGAGAGGGGGCGGGCGTGGGCGCGGGGGTTGAATGTTTTTCTTTTTGCAGTCGCGCTGATTCTGATGGGGGTGACGGGGTGGGAGGGGGTGAGGACCTGGGTGGGTTGGAACTCCGTTCCGGAAAAAGCCAAAGAGGCGGCCCAACTTTCTGAGGAGCAACTGGCCGAATGCGGAAGAAAGGCGGAAAAGTGGGATCCGCGCTCTCCCGTCTTGGCTGAAGTTTTTGGGGACGCCTACCGGCTGAAGTTGATCGAACTCTATTTTTCTCCGAGCCCGGTTTCTCAGGCAGGGAGGGTGGTGCGGCGGGAGAAGGAGAACCGTTTGGCGGAGGCGGCCGTCCATTGGTACCGGGAGCAGGAAAAAAGGTCACCCAAGGACGATGTCCCTGCCGTGCGCCGGGCTAGCATTCTAGATCTGCAGGGGAAATTCGCCGAGGCGGCCCCTTTGTATCTCCTCGCCCTACAACAAAGGCCGCACAGCAAATTTTTCCAAACGAGTTATGGGAATCACCTTTGGCGGAAGGGGGATTTGGCTGGGGCTCAGGCTGCGTTCGAGAAATCCATCGCCCTGCCGGGAGCTAGTCGTCCGGGGGATGAAAAGGATGCCACGGCCGAAGCCCAGGAAATGTTGGCGAAGGTAAAAGAGCGGATTGCGAAAGGCGGGCCGATTCGGCAGGGTCAGAAGTTCAACCCCCGCGAGGATTAAATATGAAAAGCCCTGAAATAACCCTGATTTTGGTCAAACCCGATGCCGTGGCCGAGGGCCTGACGGGCCAAGTGCTGGCTCGCCTGGAGAAGGAAGGGATGAAAATCCTAAACTGCCGGATGCTTCGTTTGGATGGAGCCCTCCTCAAAGAGCATTATTCCCATTTGGCCCACCTTCCTTTCTTCCCGGAGATCGAAAAATTTATGTCTTCGGGACCAGTCATTGCTGTGGCCCTGCAAGGGGAGAGGGCGATTGAACGGGTCAGGGAGCTTTTAGGGCCGACCGATAGCACCAAAGCCCCGAAAGGGACCATCCGAGGGGATTTGGGGAAGGATAAGATGCATAACGTCCTCCACGCCTCTGATTCGGCCGAGACGGCCAAGGCCGAGCTCAACAGGTTCTTCGGTAGCGAAAATCCATCCGTTTAGAAGTCAGCAGGGTGTAGATTAGGAACTACATACACCAAAACATGCTTATTATTAATAACCAACGGCTTGCTAACAATAAAATACCCAAAAAAAGCCTTCTTTCAGACTTAAGTCGCTATAAACAAAGCACATATGCAAAAAACGCAGGCTTTGGCGGCCTGCGTTTCTTGACGAACACCCTCGGAGACATTCGTTATTGAACAAGGTACGACAGGTGAGTTGTTAAAACGTTCAAAAAATATTTGTTGACGCTTTCACAGGATCCATTACTCTTTCCAAGTTCACGAGGCGCTTTGGCCAACAATCACGGCGTTGCGTGGACAAAAACAAACACAAACCAAAGGAGATACTAAACAAAATGATCAAGAATATTACAGCGATTCTTGGCGTGCTTGCGGCCGTGGCCAGCTTGTCCCTCGCGGACAGCGCCCCGGAAGCTTCTGCCAAGGACACAAAAAAGATGGTTCAGAATAACTTCGTTGAGACCGCCCAGAAGGGCATCAAGCTCAGCGGATACGTCGATGCCGGTTACAGCTACAACTTCACAGGCGCCGCCAACGGCACCTCTGA